>ENA-ORMS01000364-ORMS01000364.1-human-gut-metagenome-genome-assembly--contig:-NODE-364-length-47204-cov-51.572313_pt1 | contig 47204 bp, 46 predicted proteins | sample MGYA00242104_ERZ508997 | MGnify/ENA primary metagenome ERZ508997 (study PRJEB26280, sample SAMEA2338704) | human gut metagenome | biome: human gut; feature: human-associated habitat; material: faeces...
TCTGTGAGTATTTCTGCACCTGATAGATCAAGTTTTGATATTAAGGCATAAGAGGGTTCGGTAAAAGGAAAATATCAAATCGGTGCATTAGTTGGAATTATTAGTTGCAAAAATCCACGGAGCCAGTTCTTTCTGCCTACGGTTACAGGGCGGATGCTGTTCTCGCTTAAGTTGTTACTCAGACTGCACCGACCATCCTCCAGATAAGTCATTAAGAAGTCCTCAATGACCGGTTTCTGATCTTTGAGGCGATGGTTATGAATCTGTTTGAAACTAAGCTTTTTTTCCTTGTATGTGCGTTCGTATTCAAACAGTGATTACCGGCATCCTGCGAGGGTGGGATGTGATACATACGAAAAAGCGTTCAAAATAATGTGTATTAAAAATAATAAGATTTATAGTAAGCCTCGGTAAAGTTTTTGCCGAGGTTCATTGTTTTTATGAAAATAGGTTATTGACCTTAGGTAATAAAAATTATATAATTTATTTATGCAATGCATAAAGAGGTGAACTTATGGAAGCAAGAGTCGAATTAAGAAAATTAAGAGAAAGTACCGGTATGAACCGGAAAGAATTTTGTGAGTACTTTGAAATCCCTTATATGACGGAAACAGACTGGGAATTGGGAAATAGAAGGGTTCCGCAGTATCTTTTGCGATTGATGGCATATAAGATTGAAATAGAGAAGTTGGCTAATAAGAAAAAAGAGAATAATCAGGAAGATGAAGCAACTTAAGAATAATGTATAGATAATTGTGTCACAGCTGTTGCATAATTTTTAGGAGGAATGCTATGGCAGAAAATACGGAATTAATGACGGTAGATAATATATGTAATAGGGTTTATGTCATAAGAGGCCAGCAAGTGATGCTGGATTATGATTTAGCTGAGATTTATGGATATGAAGTGAAGCGTTTGAATGAACAGGTAAAGCGTAATATCACAAGATTTCTGGAAGACTTTATGTTTCAGCTGACAAAGGATGAAATTCCAGAGGATTTTTTAAAGTCGCAAATTGCGACTTTAAACGAAAATGGAAATAAAAGAGGTCTTCATATTAAAAAATTACCATTTGTATTTACGGAGCAAGGTATTTATATGCTTGCTACAGTTCTAAGAGGAGAGCTTGCGGAACAACAAAGCATTTTTATAATGCGTGCGTTTCGTGAGATGCGTCATTATATAAAGCAAAATCAACAGTTTGTTACACAGTCTGAGATGCGGCTTGTTACGGCAAAAGTATCGGAGATATCAGTGCAGGTTGCAGGTGTTGTAGATTGGAAGAATAAAGCTGAAGATAGATTTGATAGTATTCAAAGAAGTATAGATACTCTAAATGAAAACTTTGTTTCAGATAAGGATTTTAAAAATTTTGTTATCTATAAAGGACAGAAGTTCGAAGCAGATGCGGCGTACATAGATATATATCAACAGGCTAAGAGGAGTATTTATGTAGTGGATGATTATGTGAATACAAAGACTTTACAGCTTTTATCGCAGAAGCAAGCTGGTGTGGAAGTGATTTTATTTACAGAAAATGGTCATGGAAAAAGAGGTTTTTTGACAACATCGGTAGTAAATGACTTTATACAAGAATATCCACCACTCAGAATTAAGCCGAATGCAGATTGCCATGACAGATTGATAGTTCTGGATTATGGTCTGACTACAGAACAGGCATATCATTGTGGTGAATCTAGTAAGGATGCAGGAAAGAAGCTATGTGCCATAAATGTAATATTAGAAACAAGTATGATTCATCCGGTAATAGATAAGTTGCTATTAGCTCCGGATATACAGATATAGTCATTCTTGTGTGTAATGTCCGTAGAGAGGCAAGGGTAATGCCCGAATCCAAATTTCTCATTAGCGGGTTGGCAGTAAGAGTGATGGCATCCTATTTTTCTGTTTGAATACAGCTGGATCAGATATATGTCAAAGTATGTTTTGCAAGAAAACGATGTTATAGAACCAGTGATAGAATTGATATTTTTGTAATTTTGAAATATAATATGGGTGGCATGTTAGTGACATGGTACTACTGAATGTATTCTTTGGGCACTGCTCAGGAGGAGGCACTTCATTTGGCAAAGAAAAAAGATGAGATAACCATCCGCTCCAGCGCAGCGGAATACCTGACCTATGTTGCCTCTGTAGGTGATCAACAGGATAGCATAGAGATGCGCTATGAGGATGAGAATATATGGCTGACACAGAAGATGATGGCCACATTGTATGATGTTGGTTTACCAACGATAAATGAACATATTAAAAAAATATACGCGGATAGTGAATTGGAAGAGGCCGCAACTATTCGGAATTTCCGAATAGTTCAAACCGAAGGTTCTCGCCAGGTGACACGCGATACCAAGCACTATAGCCTTCAAATGATCATTGCCGTAGGCTTCAAGGTTAATTCCGAGCGTGCTGTACAGTTTCGTAAATGGGTAAACCAGATCGCCAAGGACTACACCATCAAAGGCTGGGTGATGGATGATGAACGGCTGAAACGAGGAACGTATTTGACAGAGAAGTATTTCGACGAGCAGTTAGAGCGTATCCGTGAGATTCGTGCCAGCGAAAGAAAGTTCTATCAGAAGATCACTGACCTGTATGCGACAGCCATTGACTATGACAAAAATTCTGCAACGACGAGAAGATTCTACGCGACTGTTCAGAATAAGATGCATTACGCAGTTCATGGACATACGGAAGCTGAGCTGATCGTGGAAAGAGCTGATCATACAAAAGAGCATATGGGATTAACCACTTGGGCAGATGCACCGGAAGGAAAAATCAAGAAGAGCGATGTTACGGTTGCGAAGAATTATCTGAGCCAGGATGAAATGAAGCAGCTGAATCGTATGGTGACGGCATATCTGGATTTTGCTGAAAACATGACTTTACGCCATATCCCGCTTACGATGCAAGATTGGGAAAAGAGACTCAACAGCTTCATTGAAATGTTTGACTATGGCATTTTACAGGATGCAGGTAAGGTGTCCGCAGAAATTGCAAAGCTTCATGCTGAGACAGAATTTGAAAAATACCGTGTCATCCAGGATCGATTGTTCATGTCTGATTTTGATAAGTATATGCTGGAATTGGAAGAAAACACAAAGAAATAAGGACCAGATTCCAGGTGAGACGGTGAAATCCGGCAACAGTGTAAACTTGCCTTGCATTATATAAGTAGAAAAGGCCTTATACCGACTTGTTCCCGTAGACTTCAATGGTTAAGACCGTGATATGAATGTCAAATTTGCCACAGATTGCATCGGTTTGAAGCCGTGAATGTGCGGTTTCAGAAGTTGTGGACATGTTTCCGTTTTGATAGGATATGTTTCCGCAAACGGGCACAAAGCCTGACATCAATCAGAAGGTATCGTGCCATGTGGAGACGGTAGTTGCGCTACATCGGACAGATTCGTAAAAATCCTTGATTTTAAGCGGCTTTCTGGCATTTTTGCGTTGTTTAGAGAGCAGTAGATATGTTTCCGTAGAGTGCTGATATAGTAGGATGTTTCCCTCATGGATAGGCTTTTGAAAATGAGAGATATACATTTTGGCGAAAGGATACTTTTTCACAAAAGTGATATAAGAAGATAGATGTTGGTAGAAAAATGAAGGTGATTTGATGAAAATGTTTGAATTTACAGGATTAAAAATCCTGCATAAAGATATGATGAAAAAGGGGGAAGATAGAGTAACATTTCCATTTGAGTTTAATGGAAAAACTTTTAGTTGTATTTTCTTGACGGATATAATTCCATACCGCCTGTATTTGACTACTTTAGGATTATATCCGGTGGTATTTGAATTGGAAATAGCGAAGGGGTATAAAGCCAAATGTTTTATTGATGATTATAAAAAATTGGTAGATTATCTTAAAATAAAATATGATCCAACACATAAATTTGGCCCACTTGAATTTTTTGAAGTGTTAAACAAAAGAATTCCTAAAAAATTTACGGTGCGCCCAGATTATAAAGATACATTAAAAATTGCTTCTAAGAGAAGAAAAATCGAAGAAGAAGCCAAGGTATATTTTTGTGGTTGGAGAAGGAATGCAGAGGGGAAGAATGTACGAGAGGAAAATCTTGAAAAAACGAGAAGTGCATTTGGAAGTGCAAAGGCAGAAATGTGTAAAATTAAAAATATTAGTTCCTGTTGGACAGCTTGTGCCCGTGAAGAAGAATTGAAAAAATTGAATGATATAATTACAATGTGATTTAGAAAAGATATACATTTTTGCGGTTTTGGAGGCAATAAGATGACTACAGAGTTATTAGAGATAATGCAAAAAGATATAAAACGATGTGAAGAAGCGCAAGGTTCAAATGAAGGTACGCATCGTTTGTACCAAGCATTGATTGCAAAATATAACGGAATATTTGAAGGTTTTGAAAAGGACATACCAACCTCTGGAAAGGCAACTTTTGGAGGTGGAGAGTTTAACTATAGACCAGAACTGAATGCAATTAAAGAAAAATTAGAGTTACTCATTGTGACAGATAATGATAAAGATCCTCTGCTTAATTTTAAAGTTATGTATGAGGATGATTTGGAGTCGTTGAAAAAAGCTATTTCTGATTCTGAAAATAGAGAGACGCCAGAATCAGCAAAGTTGCAGTTGTATAAAGATGTGACTGCGAAGTATCATCCATATATACCTAAACTTAGTGACGGGCTGTACGAATATATTCAGGCATATGCATTTTATGATGATGTTTCTGGAGAATCGTTATTTCATAATCTTAAGCAAGTATACAATAAAATGCTATCTTTTAAAGCGTTGGGGTATCCTTCACTGAAAGAAGCAATTCCTCAGAGTGCTCCAATGGTGCAGATAACAAATACAAATGAAAACAAAGTTGACATTAATATTTCTTTTAGTGATGTAAGAAAAGAAATTGAGAATATGTCTGCGTTGCCGAATGCTGAAATAGAGGAAATCTTGAGTAAAATTAACGAATTAGAAAAAATCGTTAAATCTCCAGATCGTAAATCAAAAAAGTGGGAAAATGCAAAAGGAATTGTTAAATGGATTGCTGATAAAGGCGTTGATGTAGGAATTGCATTGTTACCGCTGTTATTGCAGATTAAGTAGTTATACACCATCAAAGGTTGGGAGGTGGATGACGAAAATCTGAACTGTGCTCACAACAGAATATTTTGACCATTTGCTTGAGCAAATTCGTGAGATCCGTTTGCCTGAGCATAGGTTTTATCAGAAGATAACGGACATCTATGCCACAGCTCTTTATTTCGACCGCACAGTCAAAACGACAAAGCAGTTCTTTGCAAAGGTACAAAACAAGATGCATTATGCAGTTCACCGGCATACGGCGGCAGAGTTGATTTATGAACGAGCAGATGCAGACAAGTCATATATGGGATTGACCACTTGGGCAGCAACACCGGAAGGCAAGATCGCAAAAAGAGATGTGAGCGTTGCAAAGAATTATCTTTCTGAGCAGGAAATGCGTTCATTAGAGCGTATTGTTTCGGCTTATTTGGATCTGGCGGAGGACCGTGCAGAGCGTCACATCACGATGACTGACATCAATCTGGATCTATCGAGTCAGATAGGCTATGTGAGTGGCTGTATTAGATGTCAAAGGTTGTGGCACTAGGATAGATGTTATCTAGGGTGCAAACTCAATTTGAGTGAGTGATTTAGATGTTGTCTAATCCGGCAACTCAACTGTTGACAATATGGAAGGCAGTGGATTAGATGTTGGGGAAGGAGAAGGTACTCTATGGAAGATATATTTACCGGCGATATATTTGACAAAATTCAACCTCCACATAGTGTAACGTTTAATCTTGTAGGTACAGCACTACCTACTAATCGAGATATTTATTTCGTTGCTAAATGGCACGAAATATTTGAACGGTATACTACAGCTAGGCTTTTTATAAGAAAAGCATTGGATGATAATTGGGACTACTGGTTCCATAAAGTTGAGGATGAAAAGATTCAGCATGCTTTAGAGAATAAATTTAAAGCTGAATTATATGAGACAGCCTTATTGAGTTATAACATTTTAGTTGACCTTACGTGGGCGTGGACATATGTTTCTGCGGAATATCTTTTATATGTTTTTGACGATGAAGGTAATGTCACAAATGCAAAAGATGTATGTGGGATGCATTCAATTGAAGAAGCCTATGAATTGCTTCGAAAAACTGAAAATGGAGTGTCTACACCACACGCCGAGGGAAATCCTTTCAATTATTTAAAGGTTATGAGGCCAGAGTTTTCTGACGCAGTAGATACAATTATTGAGTTCTGGAAGGTGTTTTCAAATAGCTCAATTAGAAATCTTTATAATTATGTGAAACATAAAGGGAAACCATTGTATGAGGAAGTTGAGAAACCGCGTGGTGGGAAAATAATGGCGATTCTTATTGGAAACGAGGAATATCCATCTGATATTAGAGATGTTCAGAAAATGATAAGCGTAGAGCAAGGATTAAAGGAATTAATAGACTTTGATAATAACATGTTGTTTCCTTATGTTGAAAAATTACTTAATCAATTGAAGGCGGCTGTCGAACCGTCTCCCATGGCTTTTTTATAAAAAATTTTAGAAAATGTTATTGCATTGCCCTTGGGACAATGTTGTATAATGACACTGTCAGGAGGTGATGTGATGGGCTACCAAGTTAAATGGGTTGAAGAAAACCTTGGAGTAACACGGAAAGCGTTACGCAATTTTGAAAGACTTGGATTAATGCCACCAAACGAGGGAAGGGCCTATCGTGACTATTCAGATGAAGATATTGACAGAATATGGGCGATACGACTTCTGCAGGGTATGGGGTATTCTCTAAAAGAAATAGTAGATATATCGAAGGATGAAAACTTTGACTTTGATACATCTATAGTGAAAAAAATAGAAGAACTTGAGGAAAAGAAATCGATGGTTGAGAAACATCTGGGTTATGCACAGAATATTAAGCTCACTGGACGATTTCCATCAAGGCCAAAAGTAATGGGTTCCGTTACTTTTGGAGATTTCTATGAAAAATCACTGAACGAATGGAACGTTAATTCAGACCCAGAAATAAAAAAGTATAAGGAATTAGCTGATTTAATTCTAAATACTCCTGAGGATAAGTTAGAGGACACTGATATAGGAAGACTGTTTGACTTCCTTCAAAATCTGCAAGAATTGTTGACAAACACAGACCAATTCATGTTAGAAAAAGCAATACCGACAGAAATCATAAAAAGAAAAGACAAGGGTGCTGCGAACGATGAAATACAGTTGCTTGTAAAAATACTTTATGAGAGTCGGCTTGATAGTATTCCAGAGCTCGGAAATATGACATTAAATCAATTTGTCAGATTTGAGTCATCCAGCTATATATCAGGAGATGTTGCTCGGATGAAAGAGAAGGAATATGGCAAGGAAGGTTGCAAGTTTATCGCTGACGCTATAGCTGTTTTTGGAGGCTATAGTTGTTATGAGGAGGTTGAGGATTAGGATGGATACAATCACAAAAAATTGGGACTATGCAGAATTATCTAAAGCAGCAAAAGCAGCAGGCGGCCCTGAAAAATACGTAGAAATGCTTGAACGAGCAAGTAAAGAAGCTGGAAAAATAGAGATGCTTCCTTGGGTTGGTGTTGCAGCAGTTGGCGCATCATTACTTACGGCTGCGACAATTAAGATTGTAGACTATTTCAAGTCTAGAAAGACAAACAATCTGGAGATTGAAATAGCAAAGGAAGAACTCATAAAAGGTATCAAAGAATACGATGCAGCACATCCAGATGAAGAAGGAGGTAACGAAGATGAGTGAAAGATTTCCGGGGATTGATTGGTATTGCGACCGTTGCAATGCTTATTTAAATGACCAGCCGGGATTTGACGACCATCATTATGCATGGAAGTGTACAGAGTGCGGTCATAAAAATAGTATTTCCTCTGATGATATTTATGAATCAGAAGAAGATTTTAGAAACTACAATGATTAATTGAGGAGGGTATAAAGATGACAAGAGAAGAATTGAAAGAACAGATTGATGAGCTTATGCAGCAGTATGCCAATGAAGAAATCGACGGTGATACATATGCACAGAAGATGATGGAATTGACAACATCTGCTCAGAACGATAACGAGTAAACCTGATTTTTTATAACGAAATGAAGAGGTAAATCAATGCCTTACAATTTCAAAGGTGATTTGTATAAAAGAGAAATCGTTAAGCAGTTGAAGGATAGGGGTTAGACGTTAAAAGTGTTAATGCCCTGAATAAAATCATGGAAAAAATGGGATTGCTGATTCATTACGGTAATGGTTGGGGTACAACTGATGCAGGCGCTAAGTTTTCAATGTGGCATAAAGGTGTATTGAATTCCGATGCATATCTGCAAAAACTAAGAAACGCGCTCTGCTGGCAGACAAGATTACCGGCGACAATATCTACAAGGCACTCATTTTCTTTGATAAGCTGTATGCCCAAATGAACGAAGCTGAGAAACGAGAGTTCCTGTCACAGTTAGTGGATAATGTGCAGATTTACGAAGAACGTAAAGAGAATGGACAATGGCTGAAATCCATATGAGCAATATTGTCAATCCGATTATTCAAAAACTCCCCGTCTAAATATTTTAAATCAGAGAAGATTGTTAATTGCACGGATTATAAAAAAGAGTATAATGAAATTAGTATGTATGTGTTAAATGGTATGTACAGGGAGGATTTCTATTTGAAAAAGAAAAAAGACGAAATCACCATCCGTTCCAGCGTAGCAGAATAACTGACCTATGTTGCCACTGTCGGCAATCGGCAGGACAGTTTTGAGGTGCGCTATGAGGATGAGGTTATTTGATAATAAAAAGATCACAATTCATTTGTTGAAATTAATAATGGATGCAGAGGACAAGGATAATTTATTTGCAGTCCTTAAACAAATAGTTGACTTAGATGAAGAAGAGATAAAGGAATTGGCAAGTGCACTAAAATATACTTCTCTTTCGAATATTACAAGATTAGTAAAATTAATAGAAGATAGACAAAAAGCGATTCAAGATTTAAAGGGGCTTGTTTTTGATAAAGAGTTATTTGCGAAGGAAGTTCCTCATATTCAAAATTTGGTCGAAGGACATTATGAAAAGTATTAATAAAACAAAAAATGATTCAATAAGTGAACAAGCATCTGCTACGAAAGAAGAAATGATAGAATTTGCATCCAAATATAAAAATATCGAAGCGTTTAAGGATTCTGATGATGAAACAACGTATTGGTTTATTATGCTGTTTATCCTATTGATGTATATTGATTACAATACACAAAAGTTATGGGAAAGTTTTGCAGAAGAAGTAAAGACAAAAAATAGATTTTTTCCAGAAAGTGAATTGCTAAAAAAGATATCTGATATCGCAGAAAAAGCAACGTGTACTATATCAAAAGGTGATGTTTTGTATCGTGCACGAGATTATACTGAACAAGATTTCTTTAAAAATGATATGGTAATAGCTCTTTCTGAGATAATGAAGGATGAGTTTTCTAATTTAGAATTTGATGCTACTGACATTTCTAATGAATCAGCAATGAATATTGTGTCCATTTACCTATGTGGTGATGAGGAAAAGCGGAGAAGAATTACAGAAAAAATAGATAATCTGTTGAATAATAAAAAGGACTTCTATGGTTTTGATAAAAGTAATTCTGATGCTCCGCCGAATGCTTATGCAAAAGAGGGGAGAGCTAATCCAAAAGGAATAAGCTATTTATATACTGCAAAAGATATTAAAACGGCAATATTGGAAATGCGGCCACAGATGCAGAAAATGTATAACATAGCCACTATAGAAATTATCAGAGATGCTAAGATATTTGATTTTACATATTCGCCAGAAAAAATAAAGGAGGATGAGTATTCTATAGTTACGGACTTACATAGAATTTCTAAAGAGTTTTCTAAGCCTAATTTTGGAGAACAAATAGAGTATGCGCCGACACAATTTCTCTGTGAATATATTAAAAGACTTGGTTTTGATGGAATTAAGTTTAAAAGTGCAGTATCAGAAACTGGTACAAATGTGTTGCTTTTTGATGTTGATGCGAAAACAAGAGTTTATGATATTACAGGTTCAAAAGTGTATACTGTTAATACACTAGATATAGATATTAGCCAAGTTATGCCAATGGAAAATGAAGATAAGGAGCAATCACAAATGTTATTTATATGTTACCCCAAATGTTCAACCTGTCAAAAGGCTAAAAAATGGCTGGATGAGCATAATATAAAATACACTGAGCGCCATATTGTAGAGGTGAATCCTACTTATGACGAATTAAAGGAATGGTACGGGAAGAGTGGACTGACCCTTAAGAAGTTCTTTAATACTAGCGGTCTTCTTTATAAAGAAATGCAGCTTAAGGACAAGCTGCCTACAATGAGTGAAGAGGAACAGATGCAGTTACTTGCTACAAATGGAATGTTGGTAAAGCGTCCACTTGTTGTAAATGGAGATACTGTGCTTGTTGGCTTCAAGGAAGCAGAATGGGCTGAAAAATTGAATTGATAATTTTTGAGAATTCGTTTATGTATATGGAGGAAAGGAGCTGAGAATCTCATATGTCAGATTTGTTTGATTTATCGAACTTTGATAAATATAAAGAAGATAACTGCCGAGAAGTGAAAAAGGCAGAAGGTGGATTGCCTATAGCATTATGGGAGTCGTATTCCTCATTTGCCAATTCTAATGGTGGTGTTATTATTCTTGGCGTTGGAGAGCGTCAGGATGGAACTTGGTATACTACTGGACTTAAGAATGCGGATAAACTTAAGAGAAACTTTTGGAACACAATTCATGATACTAAGAAGGTAAGCATTAATTTGTTATCTGATAAAAATGTGGAGTCCTACGAGGTTAATGGCGATACCATTCTGGTTATTTATGTACCAAGAGCTAAACGTGAGCAGAAGCCTGTTTATATTAATAACGATTTATTTGGTGGCTGCTATCGTAGAGATTGGGAAGGAGACTATCATTGCTCAAAGGCAGAAATTAAAGGTATGCTCCGTGATGCTGCGGATGAGACAGAGGATATGAAGATTGTAGAACAGTTTGATATTTCTGCAATTGATACAGAATCCTTGAAGGGATTCAGAAATCATCATAAGAGCTATCGTCCAGAGCACGTATTTAATAATTTACCAGATGATGAGTATTTAGAGAGAATAGGTGCAGCAGGATTTGGTGAGGATGGTAAATTACATCCTACTACAGCTGGGTTGCTTATGTTCGGTGAAGAATATCATATCGTAAGAGAATTTCCAGAGTATTTCCTAGATTATAGAGAGATGCTGGACCCAACAATACGTTGGACAGATCGCTTGCAGTCTAGCTCTGGTGATTGGAGCGGTAATGTATTTGATTTCTTCTTTAGAGTAAATAGCAAAATTGCAAAGGATATTAAGAAGCCTTTTAAGCTTGAAGGTATTACGAGGGTGGATGATACTCCGGTTCATAAGGCAGTTCGAGAGGCTTTAGTTAATTGTTTGGTTAATACAGATTATTTCTTGCCTTGCGGTGTAGTGATTAAGAAGGAAGATGATAAGTTGGTTATCGAGAATCCTGGTAGCATTCGCACTGGTAAAAAGCAGATGCTTCGTGGTGGTATTTCAGATCCTAGAAATAAAACACTAATGAAGATGTTTAATATGATTGGTATTGGTGAAAGAGCCGGTAGTGGTATCCCAGATATTTATCAGGTTTGGGAGAATGAAGGCTGGCCAATGCCTGTTGTAGAGGAAAGTTATAATCCTGACAGGACTCGTTTATCGCTTGAATTTGCAAAAAAACAAACGATAAAAACAAGCGAAGAGGCAAAGGAGCCAAAAAGGAGCCAAAAAGGAGCCGAAAAGGAGCCAATAAAAGGAGCTGAAAGAAAAAAGGAAATTTTGAAGCTGATAAAGGTAAACTCAACTATTACACAAGTTGAAATTATGAAAGAATTAGATTTGACTAGAAAGCAAGTGCAAAAGGATATGAAGGAGTTACAAGATATGCACATAATTGCAAGAGAAGGCACAAACAGAAGAGGACGCTGGATTATCGTCAAAGAGAATAATGTAAAAAGAAAAAGCGACACCGATGGTGACATTTTTTGATGGAGGTGCCCAAAATGGCAAAGAAGAAAAATGAAATAAGTATTCGTTCAAGTGCTACGGAATATCTCACATATGTTGCTTCTGTGGGAAATCAGGCAGATAGTTTCGAAATGCGTTATTAGGACGAAAATATATGGCTCACACAGAAAATGATGGCAACGCTGTATGATGTTTCTGTGTCTGCGATCAATCAACATCTGAAAAGAATCTTTGAAGACGGCGAATTAGTCGAGGATTCAGTTATTAAGAAATACTTAACAACTGCCGCCGACGGGAAGAATTATCAAACAAATCACTATAATCTTCAGGCAATTATTGCAGTTGGATTTAAAGTTAATAATGAACGAGCAGTTCGATTCCGTAAATGGGCAGGCTAAATTGTAAAAGATTATACTATTCAGGGATGGACAATGGATGTAGACCGTCTGAAGAATGGCACGATGTTCACAGATGAATATTTTGACCGTCAGTTAGAGTGCATTCGTGAAATTCGCCTGTCTGAGCGAAAATTCTACCAAAAGGTTACAGACCTTTACGCAACAGCTTTCGACTATGATAAAGATGCAAAAACCACAAGACTCTTTTTCGAAACTGTGCAGAACAAAATGAACTATATTTACTTGAACTGGAAGAAAAAATGAAAGAATAGTAAATCGGAGTTTGCTGAGGAATACAAAAAATGAAAAAAAGTGAAATTATTAAAAAGGTTGCACCGTGTTCTTTAATGTGCCACACTTGTTCGGTGTATAGTGATGGTATAATTTGTGTGTCGGCTAAAACATTATTAAAATATTTAGAGGGCATAAAAGAATTTTATGAGGTACATATGTCAGATGCCGTAGAAAGTTATAACAACTTTGAGGAAGTACTTAGCATATATGCGGGCGCTTCTTGTTCAGGTTGCCGTAGCACAGAACATAATGGTTGCAGCATCGAAGGGTGTTTTTTGCTTGAGTGTACAAAGAACCATGGCGTTGATTTTTGTGGAGAGTGCAATGAGTTTCCATGTAAAAAAACACAGGGATTGTTTGAAGAAATAGTATATCAGCAGTGGCTGGAAGGAAATCAACAAATTAGAGAATACGGTATAGAGGCATTTTGGAAAAATAATTCCGAAAATCCGCATTATAAACCGTATAAAAAGTAATTAAAATCCCGATTTATACGGAGTTGATTTCTATTTTATTGAGGAAAAATATATGTTGAATAAGCTAACAGATTAGATAATAAAGGAATCAATAGATTCCAGTTTACCTTTTATAATACCGTGGTTTGTGGGTCTCTAGCAACTCAATTATACTAAAACCAGACGGTTTAATGCTGTATGATTTACGGCGGACCATTGACCTGTATGCAACCAATCCACGTATAACAGAGTGGCCAAGGCCGGGGACTGTTAGATCTGAGGCTCTGCCTCTGTACTCAGTGTTAAAATTTAGAGAAAGGAAAAGTTTGTGGTGATTTTTGCAATTTACTCTTGACAAAGGTCACTTCATAACAGGTGGCAGATGGATAGGGATTTACAATCAAACAGCATCAGCCTTAATGACAGGGTATTTCTTATTCCGGAGCCTGATAAGGTTATGAATCATGAGTATAATGAATGTTGTGAAGAATGTGCTATTGTGCAGATTAAAAACGGAAATGTTGACATTAATATAGACACTTCTAAAGTTGTGGTACCGGAATTTGAATATATTCTTAAAAATTACAAGCCTTACAGGACTGAAAGCGACCATGGAGGAAAATATTATAATGTTATAGTTCCTTTGAAAGATATAGAAAAAATGAATCTCATAAATAATTTTTACACTTTGGAAAAAGAAGAAATTGATTATAAAGATATAGTAACAGGAATGAATAAAGTTATGATTTCAAAAAATTTTTTCTAAAAACATACAATTTTTCAAGGTATAATCGTCTTTTATATATGTAACGAAAATATATCTTAAAAAGGAAAATAAGATGAATCATAATGAAATTATTAATGCTGTAAAAGACGTGTATTATATCTGTTACTCAATGGTCAAAGATGAAGAGACGGCAAAAGACCTTACATCGGATACTTTTGTAACTGCTTTTTCAAAAATAATGCAGCTTAACAGGGAAGAAACATTCAGAGCGTGGCTTAGTTCTATCGCTAATCATACATGCCTTGATTATCTTAAAAGAAAGAAAATTATTGAATTTGTTCAAGGAATGATTAATACTATGAATTAAATAATACTTATATGCACATACTAATAAAAAAACAGGAGATGTGTATATGAATGTAAATTATGATACAATAAAACTTCTGCGTGAATGTGATGCAGGCGTTGAGATGGGAATTAAAACTCTTGATAATGTTATTAACGATGTTGAAAATGATGAACTCAGAAAAATTCTTGAAAAAAGCAAGGAAACCCATTGCAGATTAAAGGGAGACATTGCCGAAAAACTAAGCGACTACGGAGATGACGGCAAAGAACCGGCTGCAATGGCATCTTTCTTTGCCAAGGTAAAGTCGGAAGTGAAGCTTATGTCTGAGCATCCGGATGTATCAGCCGCGGAGCTTATTATTGACGGCTGCAATATGGGAATAAGGTCCATATATAAGTATTTTAATAAATATCCTGCTGCCGATGTTGAGATAAAAAGACTTGTTGATGATATTGTTAAGGAAGAGGAAGACCTTTCTGTTAAATTAAGAAAATTTTTGTAATGTACTTTAAGAAAGAGCATTTGTCCGTAGTGGCAAATGCTTTTTTAGATAAATCAATACAAACGGTCAAACACGGTCAAAAATGAACGAAAATAATTAACTATGAAATAGTATGACGGTATAATAAGGCTACAAAGTAAAGAAGGATTCCTTATATTTTGAGCATTTTTTGAAAGTTGTTTATAACGATGACTATGAAAACAGGGCTTTGGGGATAAAACTGCGGAAACTCAAGAAGGACACATACATGTTGACAACTCAACAAGTATGTGTTATTCTTTGTATCAATGTTGATTTATCAACATCTAAAATAATACAAAGGACTTAAGACTAATGAAGACTAAGAAAATCAGAAAGATAATACTTATCGTTGTTGCGGCTGTAGTGGGCCTTATACTGGCTGTGGTAATTGCGGCGGCAATTATATGGAGGCATGAGATTGGAAGTATAGCATCAATTAAGAAAGTAGTTGATGCCAAGGGCGATAACAACAGCGGACCGGTATATATGATGGATGTGAAGGGCGATTACTATTTTGATAAGTTCATTAAAGAAGGCGGAGTTTCAAATGACCAGGAACTTATTAATTTTATTGTTGATAACATCACTAAAGGAATTCTGCCGATTTCCATCAAGGCACCTACAATAGGATGTTCATCGTTTACTGCGCAGGATGCGGACGGTGACAGATATTTTGGCCGTAATTATGATTTTAGCACGACAACGGCTATGATAGTTAAGACTGATCCGGGTCACGGAAGGTATGCCTCAATATCAAGCGTGGATTTACAGTTCCTCGGAATCAAAGATGGCGCTGAACTCGACGGAATGATGCAGAAATTAATATGTCTTGCGGCACCGTTTGTTCCGCTTGACGGAATTAATGAGAAAGGCGTTTCGTGTGGAATTTATATGTCATATCAGGGACCGGAAGGGGAAGTTGTGGCGACCAACCAGACAAGTGACAAGCCGGATATAACATCGACGACAATGCTGAGAATGATACTTGATTATGCATCGAGTGTTGATGAGGCTGTGGAACTGGTGCAGAAGTATGATCTGCATGACAGCGCAGGAACATCATTTCATTACATGGTAGCCGACAGCACAGGGCGTTCTGCAATACTTGAATGGGTTGCCAAAGATGATGATAGTGATACGGACGGAAGCGCGAGGGAGCTGAAGGTATATTATAACGATGATGATGCCGCACTCGGTACATATGAAGAACGTAATGATTTCCAGTATGTGACGAATTTTATTGTCACACCGGATTATTATTCCAATGAAGAGTCAATGAAAGGATATGACCGTTATCAGGCGATAGAGAAAGCGATTAATTCTGATGGCAGTAATGTAAACGGTGTGGTTACAGCAGATGAAGCCATGGATGTGTTAAAAATGGTAGGACGCAGAAAGTGGGATAAAGAACAGGGCAAATCGGATTCCAACAGCATTACGGTCTGGTCGGCACTCTATAATCTCACGGACCGCACGGTTACATGGGTAAGCAATGAAGAATATGGTAACAGCGATGCCATATTTAAACTGGGATTTTAATATTGAAATAATAAAAGCCATTTATCAAAGACGATAAATGGCTTTTGTAAAAATTATCTGAACAATTCGTGTACCATATCAGCATTGTATGTGACGCTTGTTACATGATTGACCTCAATTTCATAGAGCGCATGTGCTGCAAGATGCTCAGCGGCCTGTTCGAGGTCACGGATACCGGTTGTGTCCTTAAAAATATCAAGAACGGCATCAAGACCGTCGTCAAGTACAACACATTCCTCCTTGTGAAGACCTATGCGTTTAAGAACCTTTGGAAGCGAAAACTGCGAAAAAATTGTTTTCTTCTCATCGCGTGTGTAATCCGGAATATCAATTACTGCAAAACGTGACAGAAGCGGTGCGCTTATCTGGTCCTTGTAATTGGCGGTTGCAATCGGATATACACCGGAAGTCGGAATAAGGCATTCCATGTAATTATCGGTGAAACCGAGGTTGTCAAGTAATGTCAGAAGAACATCGGCAGGATTACCGTTGCCGTTACCGGCAGTTGCCTTGTCAAGCTCGTTGATTATGAATACGAGGTTGGATTCACCCGCCATATTGAAGGCTTCCATGATAATGCCGGGCTTGGCATTCGAATAAATTCTTGAACTTCCTGTAAGCTGCTCCGCATCGTTGATGGAACTCATATCAAGAGTTGTCCACGGTAATTTAAGGATTTTCGCTACAAGGTAGGCAATCTGGGATTTACCGGTTCCTGCGGGACCGACAAGGAGAATACCGTAGGCAGGAAGTGTATGTGTTCTGTTAATCTGGATAATAGTCTCTATGATACGCTGTTTGACGCGTTCCATACCAAAAAGCTCTTCATCAAGAATCCGTCTGGCCTCGACCGGGTCAATCGACTCAAAATAATTGCTCTTCCATTTAATATTAAGCATGATCGAAAGCGCGCGCTGCGCATGGCGTTTCTCTTCAGGAGTTACCTCTGAGGAACGTGCGACAACAAGGTTACGGCGTGCCCAAAGCCTGATGTTGTCCGGCAGTGTTATTCCGGCACAGTTAAGAAAATCGGAAATGCTTGTGATACTTGTAAGCTTCATGCTGTCGCCGGATTCATCAGGTTCATCATCGGAAAAATCGCCTGAAGAATGTGCACTGCTTTCGAGAAGTCTTTCTATCATGAATTGAAGGAAACCGTCTTCCGCAGAAAGTTTGGCAGCGCCGCCGAAAGCCACTTCGCGTATCTTATATACTGCGTAACCGTCTTCGCGGTTCTCACCTGTAAGCTTGATTCTGACGCGGTTTTCACCAAGCCATTTGATAAGGCTTGTGAAGCGGGAATCGACCTTTAAGATGTTGGCGAGCATGACATTGCCGTCAAGCTGGAATTCAAAAGCAGTTTTCTTATATGGGTTGGAAAAAATACCGATTGAATGATGCGCCCATTTATTCTCGGAGTTATCCAGGACGAGAATCGGATGCTCAGGTGAAGTCACGGTATTGTTGGATGTAAAAGTGGTGTAGGTGCATTCAAAAGAAGAGGTCGTATTGGATGCACTTTTTGAATCATATACAAGCATTATGTACGCTCCTGTTTTATAGTATTTTTTTAATCATAACATAGTCCGGCGCATAAATCAAAATGTAATCTTTCGGTAACTGTGTATAAAATATATAATCTCAGCCACAGCCGTTATAAACCATGAAAAAATATATAATAAATACAAAGAAGGTATCGTATGGAAATATGCAAAAATTGTGTAAACCCATATGACACGGAATACACAGGATCCCATTATTACTATAATTGTGGGAACAAGACTTTTGCCGATGCCCCTTGATGCGCTGATTGTGCAGTCCATTAAAGGCGCGACTGCAAAGGAAAACCACATTATTCCGATACGCTCCATCCCGGCATCGATAACAGCCCCCTTGGATGTAAATAGTGACAAAAATTCCCGCCCGGACAATATTAAAATAATACCGAGAATCAACGCGGCAGCGGTTGCATAAGTCAGACTTACCAGATAACTTTTCAGCACTCTTTTTCTGTTGCGGGCACCAAGATTCTGACCGGCAAAGGTGGCGCATGCGGTGTAAAATGCGGCTAGGACATTGAATATGATTGTGTCGGCATTGGATGCTGCGGAATTGCCGCTGACCATTATCTCGTCAAAGGAATTGACACCTGTCTGCACGAATAGGTTGGCAATCGCAAAAATAGCATTCTGAAGTCCTGCCGGAAGACCCAAAGCAAGAACGCGGACTGCAGCATTCTTATGGAATCTGATGTGCGACGGCGTAAAACGGCATGCATCATTACGGTGCAGCAGATGTATGAGGATGAGTGCTGCCGATACATACTGGCTTATCGCACTTGCCATGGCAACCCCGTCTGCGGCGCGGTGGCACTTAATTACGAAGAAGAGATTGAGTATTACGTTCAGAGTTCCGGAGATGGCAAGATATATAAGCGGACGGGTGGTCTCGCCGCGGGCGCTTAAGATACCGTTGCCCCAGTTATATATCGCCATACCCGGAAGACCTATGGCATAAATTCTCAGATACATTATTGCACCGTCAATAAGTTCAGGCTTGGTGTGCAGAATGGAAAGCATCCATTCGGCACCGAAGACACATACAGCGCAGATTATAAGTCCGACTGAAAGACATATTATAAAAGAAGTATGTATGGTCTCACCGACGGCTTTGCTGTCGTCGGAGCCTAGCATATGTGCCACGCGGACATTGACACCGCTTCCCATTCCTATAAGAAATCCTATAAATAATGATACCAGCAGCGTTGTAGAACCTACTGAACCAAGCGCCCTGTAATCAGCGAACTTGCCTACAATGGCAACATCGCTTATGTTAAACATTACTTCAAGTAATTGTGACAGCATAAGCGGAATGCTGAAAAGAAGTATATTTTTCCATAATGACCCCGTTGTCATTTGTATTTTGTCTGCTTTATTCATGATTACAACCTTTATGACTTTATTTTCTTAGTAAATACAGAATACTCCCGAAAAAAAGTTTTGTAAAGCCGTGAAAATATGTCATAATATAAAAAGAATATATTCAGATAAGGAGATAATAAGATGTGTACAGCGGCAACATATAAAACTAAAGGAGCGTATTACGGAAGAACGCTTGACTATGAATTTTCATACGGAGAGGAAGTGTGCATAACACCGAGAAATTATCGATTTGATTTCAGGTATATGGGAAGCATGGACAGACATTATGCAATTATCGGGATGGCATTTATCTCGGATGGCTATCCGTTGTATTATGATGCTATGAATGAGAAAGGATTGTGGATGGCCGGACTGAATTTTGTCGGCAATGCCGTTTATGCCGATGCCAAAGACGGACTTAAGAATGTGGCGCAGTACGAGTTCATTCCGTGGGTATTGTCACAGTGTGCCGATATTAATGATGCAAGAACCAAGGTAAGTGAAATAAACCTTGTGGGAACACCGTACAGCGATAAACTGCCTGCGGCTGAACTGCATTGGATAATTGCGGACGGGACAGGTTCGATAACGGTTGAAAGCACGGATAAAGGACTTGCAATATATGACAATCCTGCCGGCGTGCTTACCAATAATCCGCCTTTTGACATGCAGATGTTCGGGCTTAATAATTATATGCAGCTTTCTCCCAAGCAGCCGGATAACAGATTTTCAACTGAACTGGAACTTAAGACATACAGCCGTGGAATGGGTGCATTGGGACTTCCGGGAGATTTATCATCCGCGTCAAGGTTTGTGAGGGTGGCATATACAAGAGCCAACTCTGTATCAGGGGAAAGTGAAACAGAAAGCGTGGGACAGTTTTTTCATATACTGGGTTCTGTTGAGCAGCAGAGAGGCTGTTGTGAAGTGTCGGAAGGAAAGTACGAGATTACTATATATACATCATGCTGTAGTGCTGACAAAGGAATTTATTATTATACAACATACAATGACAGGCAGATTAATGCCGTTGACATGAACAGGGAAGACCTTGATGGCAGCAGCCTTGTGCGTTATCCGCTTATTCAGGCGGAAAATATCAACTACGTCAACTGACACCTCTTTATGCTTGCATAATAATACAGAGTTGTGGTATCATTAATAAATATTTCAGAAAACAGAAAGAGGAATGAAGAATGTTGTCATCAACTATTAATTTTTGTATCATTGCAACGATAGTGGTCTATCTTCTTGCAATGCTTGCGATTGGTTTTGTATTCAGCAAGAACAACAGCGACAGTAAGGATTTCTATCTCGGCGGACGTAAGATGGGACCGATTGTTACGGCCATGAGTGCAGAAGCAAGTGATATGTCCAGCTGGCTTTTGATGGGACTTCCCGGTCTGGCATATCTTACAGGTGTGGCCAACCCGGCCTGGACAGCCATCGGACTTGGAATCGGAACATGGTTTAACTGGCTTATAGTTGCCAGACGTCTCCGCAGATATTCTGCGAATATTAATGCAATTACAGTGCCGGAGTTCTACTCAAAGAGATACCACGACAACTCTAACGTGCTTAATGCCATTGCGGCGCTGGTAATAATCGTGTTTTTCATACCGTATACGGCGTCAGGTTTTGCAGCCTGCGGTAAACTTTTTAACAGCCTTTTCGGTGTTGACTATATGGTAGCAATGTTAATCTCGGCGGCGGTTATCGTAGGATATACAATTATGGGCGGTTTCAAGGCCGTTTCGACAACCGATCTTATACAGAGTATAGTTATGACAATTGCACTTGTAGTAGTTGTTACATTCGGAATCAGCAAGGCAGGTGGTGTAGAGGCTGTCATAGACAATGCAAAGAGTCTTCCGGGATATCTTTCAATGAAAGCTTCATATGATGTCGGAACCAATTCATCGACACCGTACAGTTTTCTCACAATAGTATCCACCATAGCATGGGGACTCGGATATTTCGGCATGCCGCACATATTGCTCAGATTTATGGCAATCAAGGATGAGAAGAAGCTTGTGCTTTCGAGAAGAATAGCAACAATCTGGGTATTCATAGCGATGGGAATTACTATTTTCATCGGAATGGTAGGCCTCGGAATGACTAAAGCCGGAGAACTCGGTTTCCTTTCGGGAAGTTCAAGTGAGACGATTATCGTTGAGATTGCGGGTCTTATAAGCAGGCATGGAGTGCTTGCCGCAATAGTTGCCGGACTTATTCTTGCCGGAATCCTTGCAGCGACAATGTCAACGGCTGACAGCCAGATGCTCGCAGCTGCATCAAGTGTATCGCAGAATATAGTACAGGATTTCTTCAAAGTTAAGATAAGTGAGAAAAAAAGCCTTCTTGTAGCAAGACTCACGATAGTAGTAATAAGCCTTATCGGTGTATTTCTTGCAAGAGATCCTAATTCGAGTGTGTTTAATATAGTATCATTTGCATGGGCAGGATTCGGAGGAGCGTTCGGAGCGGTAACACTTTGTGCGTTGTTCTGGAAGAGAAGCAATAAATGGGGCGCACTTGCCGGAATGATTGGCGGCGGTGTTATGGTTTTTGTATGGAAATACGCCATCAGCCGCCTCGGAGGAGCATGGAGTATTTATGAACTCCTGCCTGCATTCATCTTCTCATTGATCCTTGACATAGTTGTCAGCCTTCTCACAAAGAAGCCTGATGAGACGATAGCCAGGGAATTTGAGGCTGCCAAGACAAAATAAATTATTGATACATATGAATTTAAACACCGCGTCAGTAAAATGATGCGGTGTTTCAGCGAGAAGAGAAAGGAGATAGTTATGTCAGAAAAGAATTACGTGCAGGAACTTGTGGATATAATAAGATCAGGCCTTCCGGAAAATGAACTTGTGGAAAGGATATCGGATTATCATGATAATGATATTGCCGATGCACTCACAAAGCTTGATAAAGAAGAACGTGTCAAAGTATATTATGCGATGGGCGCGGAACGCATGGCTGAGATTTTTGCATATCTCGATGACGCTGAGGATTACCTGAGAGAACTCCCGATGGAGAGCGTGGCCAGGGTGATTTCCGAAATGGACTCGGATGACGCTGTCGATGTACTTGAAGACATGGATGACACGACAAGGCACAGAATAGTCGAAATGCTCGATGAAGATGCCGGGGATGACGTAAGGCTCCTGCTCTCATATGATGACGATGAAATCGGTAGCTGCATGACTACGAATTTTATCGTTATCCATAACAATCTCACGATCAGGCAGGCCATGCACGAACTGGTAAAACAGGCCGGTGACAATGACAATATTTCAACAATATATGTAATAGATGATAATGATAAATTTTACGGGGCAATTGATTTAAAAGATCTTATAGTTGCCAGAGAGAATGATAATCTTGAGGACTTGATAAGCCGTTCGTATCCGTATGTGAGAACGCGCGAGAAGATAAGCGAATGTATTGAAGAACTCAAGGATTATGCGGAGGATTCCATCCCGGTACTTCTTGAAAACGGTAAGATTGCCGGTATCATAACCGCACAGGATATCGTCGAAGCGGTCGATGATGAGATGGGTGAGGATTATGCAAAGCTTGCCGGTCTTACTTCCGAAGAGGATCTTAACGAACCGACACTCTTAAGTATGAAAAAAAGACTTCCGTGGCTCATAATACTTCTTTTTCTCGGAATGGGAGTATCGTCCGTCGTGGGAATATTCGAGGAAGTTGTGGCAGTGCTTCCGGTAGTGATGTGTTTCCAGTCGCTCATACTTGATATGGCAGGCAATGTCGGAACGCAGTCACTTGCCGTCACAATCCGCGTCCTCATGGACGAGAATCTGACGGTGGCCCAGAAATTAAAGCTCGTGGTCAAAGAAATGAAGACGGGATTTTTAAACGGCGTGTGTCTTGCTGTCATGTCATTTCTGTTCCTTGGACTATATATACATTTTTTCAGAAAATATGATATAGGACATTCATTCCTTATCGCGGCCTGCGTAGGAGCAGCGCTTATCGTTGCGATGGTGATATCAAGCCTTGTGGGAACGGTCATACCTATATTTTTCAAGAAAATCAAGGTCGACCCGGCGGTTGCATCCGGCCCGCTCATCACAACGGTCAATGACCTGGTGGCCGTTGTGGTATATTACGGCCTGGCATGGATTTTTCTTATAAATATGCTGCATATTGCGTAGAAAAATAATTATTTTTCCGCCCATTCAAGCATGTGGTTAAGCCCTTTTTTGCTGCCTGATATAAAAAGAATATCGCCGTCCTTGAATTTATAATCCGGGTCGACATTATCAATTACGGAACCTTTATTTTCGATAGCGATGATATTGGTTCCGAATTCTTTACGCAGATTGACATCACGGACAGCCATGCCGATGATTTTATCGGGTACATTTAATTTGCTGATGCTTATTTTTTCGCTGAGCTGCACAAAGTCAAGAATTTTGGAAGTCTCAAGCCTGTGTGCGAGGCGGATTGCCATATCACGTTCAGGGTAAACGACCTCGGCACCGAGTTTCTCTAAGATTTCACCGTGTTCGATGCTTGTCGCCTTGGAGATGACGGCAGGGACACCGAGGCTTACCAGATTAAGGGTGGTAAGGATTGATGTGTCCATATGGGAACCGGTGCATACAATCGCAACATCACAATTCTGAATGCCGGTCTCTGCAAGGGATTTCTTGTCAAGATTATGAACGACATATGCATTGTCAGTGTAATCGCGCAGTTCGCGCACCTTCTCTTCATCACGGTCAAGTACCATTATATCCGCATCGGCGGTCGCAAGCTCTATTGCAAGCGCATAACCGAAACGTCCAAGACCGATTATACCGTATGTCTTTTTTGCATTTTTTTTCTTATACATATCAAATCTCCTTAAATTATCCTATTGAAATATTGCCGTCAGGGAAGCTTACGCGTTCACCTTTGTCAAAATACCATAAAGTAGCGATTGTAAGCGGTCCGAGCCTGCCGATGTACATTATAATAATTGATAATATTTTGCTTCCGGTTGTGAGAGAACCGGTAATTCCGGTTGAAAGTCCGGTGGTTCCGAATGCACTTGTAATCTCAAAAAGTATGTCCGACATGTCAATTCCGGGTTCGAGTGCAGACATTATGAAAGAGCCTGTAAGCACGATTGTAAGCCCCATAAGCAATATGACGGAGGCTTTGCGGAAGGCATTGACCGGAACCGAATAACGGAAGGCTTTTTCGGAACGGTTGGTGGCAGCTGACTTAATTCCCTGAAGCAGCACGAAAAATGTTGTGGTCTTAATACCGCCGCCGGTTGAACCGGGCGATGCACCGATAAACATCAGAACGATTATGACTATCCTTCCGGCATTGGTAAATTTTCCGAGCGGGTAAGTGTAGAATCCCGCCGTCCTGGCCGATACACTCTGGAAAAAAGCACCGAGTACGCTTATATTCTCGGTGAGCATAAGAAGAAGTGCACCCACTATAATCAAGCTGGCACTCATGGAAAGCACAACCTTGGTGTGCATGGAGAATCTGCGCCAGCAAAATTTCTTATCGATAACTTCTCTTATAAGAAGAAAACCGATTCCGCCGAATACTATCAATAATATCGTGATTATGTTAAAATATACATTATCCTGGTATCCCGAAAGACTCCTGCCTCCGCCAAAGATATCAATACCGGAATTGTTAAATGCTGCTATTGAGTGAAAAAAGCTTAATCCAATGGCTCTTGCCGGCGGATAATCCCGTATAAACACAAAAAAAGTTAAAAACGCTCCCGCAGCTTCAAATGCAAGAGTTGTTAAAAATACGCTCTGGACAAACTTCACAACTCCTTTGCCCGAATCAAGGTTCATGGCGTCTTTTATTATGGCACGTCCCTTTAAATTGACTTTTTTACGCATTGCAAGAATGACGCCGGCACCTACGGATGTTACACCCAGGCCTCCGATCTGGATCAGAAGCCCCAGTATAAATTGTCCCACAGTGCTGAAAGTATCGCCCGCTTCAATAGAAAGCAGGCCGGTAACACAGACAGCGCTTGTTGATGTGTAAAGCGCATCAATGTAGTGAAGTGAACCTGGATGCTTAAGGCTTATCGGAAGCATAAGAAGTCCCGAACCTATAAAAATAATGGCTATAAATCCTATCGCGACAATACGCGCAGATGAAAGCCGCTTGAATATTCTCTGTAACATAGTAACCTCTTTTATTCAGATATATATGAACATCATTATAGCATATCCGGGTCAAAAGTCCATTATATAAATAATTATTGTTGAAAGTGCAAGAATGTGGTAATCTATAATTGTACGGAAAGTGACGCGGAGGTGTAATATATGGCAGATGTATATGTTGCTGATGATAGCAGATATGATAAGATGAAGTATAACAGAGTAGGAAAAAGCGGACTTAAATTTCCGGCAGTTTCACTTGGCTTGTGGCATAATTTCGGATCCAAGGATAATTATGATAATATGAAAGCCATGTTAAGGACTGCATTTAACAACGGAATAACACAGTTTGACCTTGCGAATAATTACGGCCCGGTATACGGAAGCGCAGAGGCGAATGCAGGAAGACTTCTTGCAGAGGATTTTAAGCCATACAGGGATGAGCTTGTAATAACGACCAAGGCAGGTTTTGATATGTGGCCGGGTCCGTACGGTGACTACGGAAGCCGTAAATATCTTATGGCAAGTATCGACCAGAGCCTTAAGAGACTGGGCCTTGATTATGTGGATATTTTTTACCATCACAGGATGGATACGGAGACACCGCTTGAGGAGACAATGGGAGCGCTTGCAGATATTGTAAGGAGCGGCAAGGCATTGTATGCGGGCGTATCTAATTACAATGAAGAGTATACGCGCAAGGCATCGGAGATTCTTAAGAGCCTTCATTGTCCGTTTATAGTAAATCAGCGCAGATATTCTATTTTTGACAGGGAAATTGAGCACGACGGTGTCAAATATTTCTGCAAGGAGAACGGAATAGGCATTATCGCATTCAGTCCGCTTGCACAAGGGTTATTGACCGATAAATACATGAACGGCATACCGGAAGATTCCAGAATCAAGCGTGACGGAAGATTTCTTAAACCGGAGGCCATAAGCGAGGCATATATATCCAAGGTAAAAGCACTTAACAGGATTGCGGCGGACAGAGGACAGACACTTGCCCAGATGGCACTTTCGTGGATTCTGAAGGATGAAGATGTATGCTCGGTTCTTGTCGGAGCGTCAAGCCCGAAGCAGATCGAGGAGGATGCGAAGATAGTCGGACATACTGAATTCGAAGCTGCCGAACTTGAGCAGATTAATGAAATTGTTCACAATTAAATACTTTACAAAACAATCTCCGTCTGTTATATTTCTAATATACAAAAAGGGAGTAGTTGCATGCGTTTACCCGCATGTTCCGGCTATCGTCAGTACGTTCCTCTAACAGGAGCCGGTTGCCGGAGAACGAAACTGTCGTTAAACGAGACTTTTTGTGTGCATTTTTTTGGTGCGCACAAAGGGTCTCTTTTTTATTATATTCTGAAAGGAGAATGGCTATGAAAGAAGCATATCTTATGAGCAAGGAGGAAGTTTTTCGGGAATATGGCGATGAACGTGGCCTTACATCGGCGCGGGTATCCGAAAAAACAGAACAATACGGAAAGAACGAACTTACCGGGCAGAAGGAAAAAAGCATAATGATGGTTTTTTTAAGCCAGTTCGCAGACCTGCTGGTAATTATTCTTATCGTGGCAGCCGTGATTTCCATGATTTCAGGTAATGTCGAAAGTACGATTGTTATTTTTGCCGTAATAATCCTGAATGCATTACTCGGGACAATACAGTATGTCAAGGCCCGTAAATCACTTGATTCACTTAAAAAACTCTCCGCGCCGAAGGCTAAGGTTTTAAGAGATGGCGCAGTAACGCAGATAGCCTCGGCAGATCTCGTTCCTGGCGATGTGCTGATGCTTGAAGCGGGCGACATGGTTTCTGCCGATGCAAGAATTATCAGAAATTATTCATTGCAGGTTAATGAAAGCTCGCTTACCGGCGAATCTGCCAACGTCGATAAAAAAGATTGTGATATTTTTGACAATACGGCACTGGCCGACCGTGTAAACATGGTATATTCCGGAAGTCTTGTAACATACGGAAGAGCTGTGACAGTGGTCACCGGAACCGGCATGAATACGGAAATAGGCAAAATAGCAGGACTTATGAATAATACGGGAGAACGCAAAACCCCGTTGCAGAAGAGTCTTGACAATTTCAGCAAGAAGCTCGCCATAGTGATCATGGTGATAAGCGTTATTGTTTTTGCATTGAGATTGATCCAGAAACAGCCTGTGCTTGACTCTCTTATGTTTGCCGTGGCACTTGCCGTTGCTGCAATTCCCGAGGCACTCGGTTCGATTGTTACAATAGTACAGGCCATGGGAACCAAAAAAATGGCTGCCGACAATGCGATCATAAAGGAACTTAAAGCGGTCGAAAGTCTTGGCTGCGTCTCAGTAATATGTTCCGATAAGACCGGCACACTCACACAGAACAAGATGACAGTGCAGGATGTATACATTGACGGTCACTGCATCAATCCGGAGGAAATAAATATTCATGAGCGTCTGCACAGATATCTTCTGTACGCGGCGATTCTTGACAATGATTCTTCCATTGCATCCGGCGGCGAAATCGGAGATCCTACGGAAACCTGCCTTCTCACAATGGCACGAAGAGCCGGTTTGAGTGCTGCCGGAATTTCGGAGGAAGATATAAGGGAGATGATGCCTCGTATTGAAGAAATTCCTTTTGATTCCGACCGCAAACTTATGAGTGCTAAATATTATATTCATGGCATTCCTACAATTCTCACCAAAGGTGCGGTTGACGTTCTTCTGGACAGAACCGATTCAATAGCGGATGTCTGTGGTGTGAGAGCTTTTACGCCTGCTGACCGTGACAGGATACTGGCGCAGAATATGGCTTTTTCGGAGAACGGACTCAGAGTGCTGGCATTTGCATATAAAGAATGCAAGCCTGACAGCAGGCTCACACACGAAGAAGAGAATGGATATACGTTCATCGGCCTTGTATCAATGATGGATCCGCCGCGTCCTGAATCTGTCAGGGCTGTTGCGGATGCGATAGGTGCCGGAATAAAGCCGGTAATGATAACCGGGGATCACAAGGTGACTGCAACGGCTATTGCGAAGCAGATCGGAATTTATCATGACGGAGATATGGCTCTTACGGGCCAGGAACTTGACGCACTTACCGATGAAGAACTTGACAACAGTCTTGAAAAAATAAGCGTGTATGCCAGAGTTTCACCGGAAAATAAAATAAGAATCGTGGATGCATGGCAGCGCAAAGGCAGCATTACTGCCATGACCGGTGACGGTGTCAATGACGCGCCGGCACTTAAAAAAGCCGATATCGGCGTCGCAATGGGAATAACCGGCACGGAGGTTTCCAAAGATGCAGCTGCAATGGTTCTCGCAGATGATAATTTCGCAACCATAATAAAGGCAGTTCTCAACGGCCGTAACATATACCGGAATATCCTGAATGCAATACTTTTTCTGCTTTCAGGCAACCTGGCTGCAATAATCGCGGTGCTTTACTGTTCAATCGCAGCGCTTAACACACCGTTTGAACCTGTACATTTGTTGTTTATCAATCTCCTTACTGACTCACTTCCGGCGCTTGCAATTGGCATGGAACCATCAGACAGGACACTTCTTAAGAATAAGCCGAGAGACCCAAAATCCGGAATCCTTTCCGGCCCGTTCTCGCTCAAACTTGTTCTGTACGGTGTGCTGATATCGGTAGCAACAATGTTCTCATTCTACGTCGGCCTGCAAACCGGCCCCGCAACCGCGACAACCATGGCATTTGCAACCCTGACGCTTTCGCGTCTCTTCCATGGCTTCAACTGCAGAAGTGACCTGCCGTTATACAAAATCGGCCTCTTCACGAACCGTTACACCATCGGCGCGTTCCTGCTTGGAACAGCCCTGCTTGCCCTTGTCCTGTTTGCACCATTCATGGAAAAATTATTCCTTGTGCAGCCGCTTGACGCAGTGCAGCTTGCGGTAATAGCTGTTGCGGCGCTGGTACCGACACTTATTGTCCAGCTTGTAAAAACTATCCTCTGTATCCGTCACCGCGCGCAAAAATAACCCCGCGCGGGTACCGGAGGAGATTATCGCCGAGTGAACCTAATTCTCGGACGGTTCCGAGGAGTATAACTGATTTTTGATGGCAAGCATGCGCATATCAGTCTGTGAAATGATGTCGGCACATTCCTTTAACTGTGCCGACAATTCATCGGCATTGGGAACGTCATGCTTGTATTTAAGCTGATGGTCAACACTTGACCAGAAATCCATTGCGATGGTCCGGATCTGAACCTCGACACGCATCGGCTTCTTCTGATTGGAGAAGAACACCGGAACCTCCAGGATAAGGTGAAGGCTGCGGTAGCCGTTGGGCTTCGGATTTTCTATGTAATCTTTTTTCTTGATTAAAGTGATGTCATCCTGGCTGAGAAGCATATCTGCAACAGAATATATGTCATCGATGAACGGACAGATTACCCTGATGCCGGCCACGTCATTGAGGCTGCGTTCAATGGACTCGACATTGACAGGCTCGCCGTATCGCTTAAGCTTGTCCACTATGCTGAGCGGCCTTTTGATACGTGACTCGATGAATTCAATAGGATTACGGCTGTTGCGGATGCTGAGTTCATCGTTGAGAACCTCAAGCTTGGTGCGCACCTCGCGGATGGCACAGTTATACATCATCATAAGTTCCCGGAACTGAATAGCCTGATTTACGAAATAATTGTCGGAATCCGGTACAAAATTCAGTTCATCAAGAACATTGTCTAATTCTTTTGTCATATTTAATTACCCACCGTTTCATAAAATATAATTACCTTCACCAATATTATAACAGATTGCAGGCATTGTTGCAATCAGACAAGTTGGGAGTAATGTTGGATTAATAAAATAAAGAATGTATAAAAACTATTGCCAAGTACGAAGAGTGATGTATATAATTAAATATTAAACAGAACTTTTTTTTGACAGGAGTATTTAAAGATGAAGAAATGTTCAGGCTGTGGTAAATATTTTGATGATAAATATGATGTGTGTCCATCCTGCGGACAGATTTGTCCGGTTGTTAATGTGGTGGACCTCACGAAAGTAAAAAGATATCATTTTAATTTTATACATAATAAGAAAATATGGATAACACTGGCGGCTGTCATTGCGGTTGCAGTGATGGCAGTGATATGTATTGCTGTACATAGAAAACCCGACGAAGCAGAGATAATCAGGGCAGAGGATGAGGATATGGTGGAAATGCCCGACTTATCGGGACTTACATATGATGAAGCATATTCGCTGTGCCGTATGCAGCTTTTGTATGTGGAAATAAAAGGGACAATTTATGATACCCAAAAAGCGCCGGGAGTGATTGCAGCCCAGTCAGCAGAAGCCGGAAGCGATATTGCAGCCGGAAGTGTAATTTACGTTAATATGAGCGGCATAAAAGAAATAGAAAAAGGATATGTTCCGGATGTCATGTATATGAGTCTGGACGATGCCAAACAGGTATTGTCTGAATCGGGTCTGCAGATTGATGTCCGATATGAATTCAGCGACAGTGTTGCAAAAGGATATGTGACATCGCAGATGCCGGCTGCCAAAGACAAATGCAAAGATGGCGATAAAGTTACGATAACAGTGAGCGGAGAGGATAAATGATATGGATAAAATGGATGTTCTTAGTGCAGGAACAGTCCTGCATGACTGCTATGAAATAGAAGAATGTATATGCCGGACACGATTTTCCGCAGTTTATCGTGTATATGATAAGTACCTCGATAAGACATTTGCGGTCAAAGAATATTTTCCAGGTGACAGATGCCTGAGGGACAAGGATGGAATAACGGTTGCACCATATCTGGGAGAAGCAGGCAGACTTTATGCGGATGGACTTAAAGCTTTTATAGACGATACGGCCGATGCGATGAAGATAAAAGACTGTTCCAATCTTGTTAAGATATACAATATTTTTGAGGAAAATAATACTGCGTACAGCGTGATGGAATATGTAGAAGGAAAGACTCTCGGTGAAATACTTAAGAAAGAGATATATACATATCCGAAGGCGATGGCATTAATGCGTCCTGTAATGAAAGCACTTTCACTTCTGCATGCGGCCGGACTTGTGCACCGTAATGTGGCGCCGGACAATATAATAATAAGACCGGACGGACAACCGGTCCTTATTGACAGCGGGTCATATCATTATGTGGCATCGGATTCCGAAGAAAGCATGACCACGATAAACCGTGATGCGTATTCTCCGATGGAACAATATATGAAAAAAGGTACACAGGGACCATACACAGATGTATATTCATGTGCAGCGCTCATCTACAGGATGATAACGGGGACGGAAATACCTTTTGCGGCAGCATCGGGCGGAACGGCATATCTTAAGAAACCGGACAAGACAGCAAAGGGAATTGATGGGGACAGCAGCGCGGCAATAATTAATGCGCTTCATTCAAATTACAAAGAACGTACACAGACAATTGACGATTTTCTTGCACAGCTTGACGGGACGGTAAGAGTTAATGCAAAATACGAAAAAACAATGTCATGGAAACATACCGGGAACAACATATGGGTAACAGGTGTGATTGTGGTATGTGTTGTAATCGTGGCAATTCTTGCAGCCGTTACGATTTCGGATATCACCCGGAACGGGAAACACGGTAACAGGGAATATATGCTTGGGAGTGGGATGACGATTGTTCCGAATGTAGTTAACCAGCAGATAGGGGATGCACTTACCATAACCAGAAAGCATCTTCTATATATGATGATAACGGATAAAGAATATTCAGCAGAAGTAGAGAAGGGCGCGGTGCTGTCACAGAATGAGACACCGGGCAGAAAAGTAAAAGCGGGAAATTATCTGGAAATTGTATATTGTGCCGGAGTCAGACAGATATATGCTGAGAACGTTATAGGAATGCCTAAGGACGAGGCAGAAAAATTGCTGAAAAATCTTGGATTCAAGGTAAAGTTTGAAGATGTTAAAAGCATGGCAAAGCCGGGGTATGTGGCTACACAAAGTATCAGGCCGGAAGAGGCGGCCCCACAGGGAAGTGTTATTGTTCTGGGAATTTCCAAGGGACGCGATGACATAGATGAAAACGTGATGACAACGGTGCCGCAGCTTACAGGTATAACGCTTGAAGAAGCGGAACGTTTATGCGAAGATGCCAAACTGTATTATATTATAGTAAAACACGTCAACTATGCTGAAAATCCTGACAGAATATATTCCCAGTCTTTGCAAAGCGGAAGTGAAGTGAATGAAGGAACGGTAATAGAACTTGTATATAACGACGGTCCTAAGATGAACCGTGTCCCGGATTATCAATACAAGAATATATCGGATGTCGATTCAATAACGGGGAATTTGAAGCTTGAAATAGAATATGTATACGAAAACAGTACAACTGTGGCCAAAGACAGGATTATCAGACAGAGCATGCCGGCGGGAACACTTGTTAATGACGGGGCGCATATCACGTTATGGGTAAGCCTCGGAGTGGCTGATGTGGATGTTGATAATATTATAGACAGGCTGACGACGGCAGATGTTACATCTTCTACGAAGAAACCGGCATCTGGAAATAACAGCGGGCAGAAACCGCAGGCAAAGACAACGGAAAATGCAGACGGAAGTTCTGCCCAGACAGCGACGCACAAGACTACAGATTCGTCCCAGGCAGAACCTGAGCAGACAACGCAGATACAGTATGATGACGATACAACAGAACAGAAATGGGAATTTGATTATGTGATTGGTGATGACGGTGTTACAATCAAATCAATAAAAGTAAGGAAATACTGGGAGGCCGTATTTGAAAAAGAAGAGATAAGTATCCCTTCAACGATAGACGGGCATAAGGTTGTTGCCGTTGAAGGACTGTCGACCAATGCGCAGTATGGAGATAATATCAAAATAATCAATATCCCGTCAACTGTTAAAACAATCAATACGAACAATCTTGAAGGAAGGTCAAGCCTTACAAAGATAGTTGTTGATGCACAGAATGAGGTGTACGCATCTTATGACGGTGCACTTTACAACAAGGCCCGGACCGTGTTGTATTTTGTGCCGCGTGCCATCAAAGAGGTTACGCTCGCGTCATCCCTTAAGAAGATAGACGATTCGGCATTCCGGGACTGCCGGTACATAACACGGGTCACGATTCCGGCGGCGATGACTAAATTTGATAATATCCAAGGCGGACTTTTCTACGGATGCACGAACCTTAATACCATAAATGTTGAGTCGGGAAACAAAAGGCTTTTTTCGGATAATGGTGTATTATATGAACACGCACACCTGAATAACGGACCGGGAATTAATTTTTTTGACCCCGATACATGGGAGTATTACAATACCAAGAGCAGGCTGATAATGATTCCATACGCCAAGACGAGTCTTGTTATAAGGGCTGATTGCAATTATGTGGAGTCATACAGTTGTTATTATAATTCGTTAAAACAGATAACAGTCGAAAGCGGAAACAGCTATGTGACGGTATATGATAGTGTTGTATATATGGAATTTGGCAGCGAATGGGATATACAATGCTTCCCCGGAGGCAAAAGCGAAGTGAATCTTATGGACGGAATTACAAGCGTGACCGGGGAACTGTATGGGTCGGATGCGCTGGTAAAAATCGTAATTCCCGACAGCGTAACAGCCATAGACAACTATAAATTAAGAACGTCACCGGTACTCCGCAGTATAAATATCCCCGCCGGGGTAACATCGATAGGAACCGGGGTGTTAGAAAATGCACCTAATGTAACGGCTACGGTTGTTAAGGGAACATATGGTGAAGAATGGTGTAAAAATAATAATATAAAATACATTTATGGCTGATTTTTACCAAAAGTTACAAAAAAACTTACCAAAAGTTACATTTTGCGAAAAAATCAAGATTTTATGATATGCTTTCTAAGAGGAGGCAACAGTGCCTGCGAAAGAGAAAAGTATAGGAATGGTATGGGATAGTATGGTACGTATTGCAATATGTGATGATGATGAGAAATCGCTGAATGATCTTCAATGCAGGATAAACAAAATACTGCCGAACAGAGTTACGGTAACTGCACATAATAATCCTTTTTCGCTCGTAACATATATATGCGATGAGATGAAAGGCCGAATAGATGCGGTTTATATTAGCATCAGGCTTAAAGGGCATAACGGAATAAGGGTAGCTCAGAGCATACTTAAGGAATTTCCGGACATTAAGATTATATTTGTGTCCGATGATATTGAAAATGCAAGAGATATATTCAAGGTCAATCCGATTTATTTTATAACGAAGCCTTATAATGATGATTATCTCAGGGATTCATTGTATAAGCTGGTTTCAATGATTGATGAAGAGGAGGTGGACCTGCTGACGTTAGGGTGTGCTGACAGCAGGAAAGGACTTACAACCATAATGACCAGAAATATATATTATATTGAAAGTCAGAAAAGGGTAATTAATGTTCATTATTTTGACAGTTATGGAACATATTATTCCAAACTCGACGATATTGAAGGGCGGCTGCGTTCTAATTTTGTCAGGACACACAAGAGTTATATCGTCAACATAGATAAAGTTAAGAAAATAACTAAAGAGGGAGTTCTGCTTTACGGCGGGAAGACAATTCCGATAAGCCGTTCAAGATATAAGGCAGTAACGGAAATAATTAACAGACACCTAAGTTATATTTAAGGAGGCTAAATATGTTAGTCAAGTGTAATAACGGACATTATTATGATAAAGAGCATGATAATGAATGTCCGATATGTAAAGCTGATGCAGATTCAACAGGAAGCGTTGGAGAAATTATCTGTATTTTCGGCGAAGGTGAGGGCAGAAAATACCCGCTTCATGAGGGGGCGAACAGAATTGGTACAGGGTACCAGATGGACATATGTCTTGCTGATGATATGCAAATAACGCGTGACAATCACTGCTCAATAGTATATGATGTAAATAAGCATAAGTTCACGATAGTACCGACAGCGGGTTCACTCACATATGTGAATGATGTGCTGCTTAAGCAGCCGAGATTGCTGTATGAGAAAGATGTATTTCGAATAGGACGAAGTAATTATAAGCTGGTTAAGAAGAAAAACTGATAACCGGAGGAAAAATATGAGGATTGTTAAATGCGATTCAGGACATTATTACGATGCCGACGTATACAAAGAATGTCCGCATTGCACCGGTAAAGCTGACTATAAAGACATAATCACATCACCAATCAAGAACGGTGGTATAGACTTAAAAGCAGATGATATATCCGCAGACAGACTGAATTATGAGCATAAATTTTAGGGGGGGGGTAGAAGAAAGGAATATCCTGGAATGCCTGTAAATAACGCGTTTGTAGGGCGAGTTGAAGGAATCAGGGGCATTTATGCGGGAGCTGTAATCGATATGCAGCCGGATGAAGTTATTACAATAGGACGGTCGCCTTATGAAGCGAATATTGTATTGTCATCACCTGAAGTGAGCAGAATACATTGCACGATAAGGTATGACGCAAAGGCGGGCCAGTATATTGTTGAGGACAAGTCATCCAACGGCACTTTTTTAGGTAACGGAACCAGACTTGCCAAGGACACACAGACCAGACTTCCCGGCGGAACGATAATATATATATATCGGATATAGAAAATGGTTTTAAATTAATATAGCAACAGAGCCTGATGAAGGAACATCATCAGGCTTATTGTGGTTTAATGAAACAGGAGATAATGATATGGACTGCTGTCTTGATAAAGGAACCATCCTTAATGCTGTATATGAGATAACGGATATACTCGGCATGGGAGGTTATGGAATAACATATAAAGTAATCGACAGGAATACGGACAGGATACTTGCGGTCAAAGAGTATTTCCCGGCACATATGGTATGCAGGGATCGCCAGAACAATGATGTCGTGCTGTATGACGAGTCACTTAAGATGCAATACAGGAAGAATATTGAGGGATTTCTTGCGGAAGCACGCAATATGGCCAGGTTTAACAATCATCCCAATATAACGCATGTATATGAATTTTTTGAGATGAACAATACGGCATATTATGTGATGGAGTATATAGACGGAACCAGCCTTAAAGAATACATAGATGATTTCAAACAGAATAACCAGTTCATTCAGACCGAAGACGCAGTCCGGATAATTACCGATGTGCTTAACGGTCTTGAAGTGCTTCATTCAGCCGGAATTGTCCACAGGGACATAAAGCCGGCCAATATTTATGTTGGAAGGGATGGAGTGGTACGCCTGCTTGATTTTGGACTTGCCCGCAAATCCGGAAAAACAGAAAGCGATGCGATAGAACTGACACAGGGATATGCGCCGCCGGAACAATATTACGGAGATACGGTAAGGCCGTGTTCGGACATATATGCTGTCGGAGCTGTTTTCTATGAAATGCTTACACTCATCCGGCCGGATGCAGCCACGGACAGGATGATAGATGACTCACTTCCCAGACCAAGCGATATCAATGCTGATATCCCGGATAATATCAGCAGACTTATTATGCGGGCATTGGCTCTGAAACCGCAGCTGAGGTTGCGCTCGGCGAGGGCAATGAAAAAATACCTTATATCCGGAACTATGCTTAACAATGTGCATCAGGCGGAAAAGGCGGCACGCCGGAAAAGAACAGCAGCTTATATCGCTGCAGCGGCAGCAGCTGTCTGTGCAATAGGTACGGTAATAATACTTAATACGATCAGGAAGAATAATATAATACAAGCGGGAGAACTTGATATATGGCTTCCGGATGACATATATTCGGAGGATACGGTAAACGCTATGCTTTCCGTTTTTGAGGAAGAATATCCGCAGATATCGGTCCGGATGAAGATAATTGATGAATCCGAATATGCGGCGAAGATAACGGAGGCTTTCGCATACGGAAACGGACCGGATATATATGATGCGGTACCGCTTGACGGCAAGGATGACCGGAACCGTAAAAACATTGCTTCCCTTGAGGACAGATTAGACGGAGAAGATTATGCGGTTTTTATGGATGAATATCTCGAAGAAAATATTCTGCCGGTAACATTTTCTGCTAAGATAATATATTATAATACGTCAGAGCAGACGGGCGAACCCCGATATACTGACAGTCTTGAAGATTTCGTGGATGGTAAAGCGGATTACTATATGGGAACAACCGACGATTACAGCCATATTCAGAAAGAAATGGCCGGCAGATATGCGATTAAGGAAAACGACGCCGGTGAAGACAGTATCATGATCAGGAGCGGCTTATGTATTAACGGCAAATGCAGTTACGAGACAGGAAGGGCGGCACTGGAAGTTTTGTATTATATGACAGGGGAAAATGCCCAGATGGAATTATGCATTAATGCGGGAAAGGGACTATCCGTAAACAATAAAATAATGGATACTTATAAAACGATTAATGTTGAGATGTCAGATCTTAAGATGGGAGGCAGCAGATGAGAAGATTAAAGAAAAATATTGGGTTAGTGCTTGCTTTGCTTGTTTTTTTGACCGGCGTTAAGCCTGTTCCGGCCAGGGCTGCTGCAAAAGGCAGTGATATATCAGCCGGGGATTTGCCCGGTAGCCAGATTTATACAACGATATCCGGTAATAATTACGGAATATGCATTATGGGCGGCTTAAACGGTGATTTTACCGTGCCCGAGAAATATGACGGAAAAACAATCAATACTATAGAAATCCGTGACTGTGATGGACTTACAGGGGTGACGGCCGGAGAAAACATTAAAAATCTTATAATCAGAAATTGTGATTCGGTTAATACGCTTACACTTCCGGCAAGTCTTGAGGAAATAACAATTGATTCCTGCCATGCATTGAGAAAGGTAACAATAGACAAAAATAATAAAAAACTTGCATCCGTATACAATTCCGTCTATTCAAAAGATTACCGCACTTTATATTATTATGCGGGCATAGATGATACCGAAATCAACATACAGGAAGGGTTATACGAAATAGGTTTCTATGCGTTTAATTCATGCAATAATGTAACAAAGATAACAATTCCGGCATCGGTATATGATATTGGAGAGTTTGCTTTTTGCGGCCTTGACAAGCTGAAAACAATAGAGGTGGCTGATGGGAACCGGAAATACAGTATACATAACGGCGATTTATACTGCAACAGCACACTTATGAGATGCCTGCAGAGCGGTCGGATTAAGCTTTGGGAGGGCACGAAATACATCCAGAAGGAAGCTTTTGATGAATGCCGGGATGTTGAAAGCATAGATATGCCGGATATAAGTGGATGCAAAGCCGTAAAAGCGGGAGAGGTCTGTGATGTATCATGGACAAGGGGCAGACAGTATAATTTTTTCCTGATATCGGATAAGCAGCAGTTTTATACGGTTTCAAAGGAAGACGAGAATTATTTTATTCTTTATGATGGAAGCACACAGACGGATAGTGAGATACAGAATGTCAGCCGTCTTATTCCCAAGGGCAGGGTAAGATATTTCGGAGTGCAGCCTGTCGAGGACAGGTATGACAGCAGGGTGACAGTGTCGTTTGATGTGTCACCGGTTGTCAGGCTTACTGAGAAACAAAGCGTAAATATAAATGATGTACCGGGCGCATTGTATGAATTCACACCGGATGCGACGGGAAATTATATTATGAGATATGATTATTACGGCGATTACACAGTGTATGATGAGCAGTTAAACAAGCTGTACGAGGACGGTGCTGCCTGTAACCTTGATTTATATGATACAATGTGCTACGGAAAAACATATCGTTTTACTGCCGGCAGAAAATATTATTTTTTCATCGGTGAATATACAAGTGTAAATAATATTATGGTTGCCCATGACGACAAGGTGGAGAAAATTTCTGTCTGTAATGCACCGGACAGGGAATATTATATCGGAGAGACCAAAATCGCCCTGACGGGATTAAGAATCAGAGTGCTTTTTGAGGATGGAACCACCCGGGAATTTACTTATGACAGAAGCTGGGACTGCTACCGGGACGATACTGACCATAAAAGAGCGATATATGTTGAGTGGTACAGCGATACAATCAAGGAAGAAGCTAATTATGTAGATATCGTCTGCTACGGCGAAAGAATCTCATATGAAGTACCTGTAGTATCACATACCATAATAAATAGCGACTGCTGGAGATATTACGAGAGTTACGGCAACACCGCCGAAATAGCGGGCTGTGATGTACAAAACGATACTATAGAGATACCGGAAATGATAGACGGCAGGAAGGTCACATCAATAAGCAGGGATGCATTTATCGATAATCATAAAATCCGCAGGGTAATTCTTCCCGAAAGCATTGAGAGGATCAATATGTATGCATTTTCCGGCTGTGATAAGCTTAAGGAAATCAATTTTCCGGCCGGACTTGATACAATAGACTCGGAAGCATTCAGCGGCTGTGCCCTTACAGAGGTGACATTGCCGGAGAATGTCTTTTGCGGCATGTCCGTATTTAAAAACTGTACATCACTTCGTAAGGTAACACTGCCGGAAGGAATGACGGAAATTCCCTATGAAATGTTCATGGGGTGCGTCTCACTTGAACACCTTAACATACCGGCATCGGTGCGGGAAGTGATGTCCGGAGCGTTCGCTTATTGCAAAAGTCTTACCGATATAGATGTACAAAGTGATATTTTTACATATAAGGGAGGCTCATTATATCTGAAAAGTGAAAGTGGCGATTGGCTGATTATGTATAATCCTGCCGCCACAACAATTGATATAAGCGATGAAAGCCGGATAGGTCGTTATGCGCTCACAAGCGTGGGATATACACAGGATATACATTTTCCGGCAGATCATCCCGGCTTTGATGAAGTGAAACTTAACGTGCCGTACAAAGGAGCTTACGGAGTGTATGGTGAGGACAATGAACTTCTGTTCAGGGCGCCTCACACCGGAATATACAGGATTCATATGGAATGTGACAGAGATGATGAATTATTTGATTATGATCCGGTAACACCGCTTTTTATCGATGAATCAACAGGCGACGGATATATATATCTGGATAAGAACGAACTCTATGTGATCGAACATTATATCCGCTGCCAGGATAAAGAAAAAATTCCGTTTACAGTGACTGTAACAGATGTGAGTGAGGGAGTCTTCCGGGATAAACTCAGGTACCGCGTGACGGAGGACAGCCTTGTTTTTTACGGATTCGGGTCAATTAGTGACGGTCTGCCCGAAATATTCAATAAAGCCTCCAAAATAGTATTTGAAAACGGTACCGGCGGAATATCAGGCGATATGCATCTGGATAAATCAAGGCTGAAAGAGCTTGAATTTGGAGGAGTGTCATCACAGTACATCAGTATAACCGATTTTGATCCGTATTCGGAGAATTATACCGAAAGAAAAGACGAAATCACACTGCGCGGACCTGTCGGAGGTAATGCGGAAAGTTATGCCACAGAGAATGGACTTAATTTTTCGCCAACTGACAAAATCAATATACACGATGCCGATGTTAAAGCAAAATATGTGTATTATATTGAAAGTGGTGTGGTCCATCCGGATATAAGTATAACATACAACAATACGAAACTGATTGAAAATGTTGATTATACAGTTGATAACATTGATACATCTTCTATGACGGGATACTACCATTTGTGCGCTTACGGAATTGGCAGTTACATGGGAGAAATTGGCTTCCCTGTCATAATACAGCCCAAAGACCCGGTCCTTAAGGCTGCAGAGAATACAGCCAAAGGTATTAATGTCAGGTGGAATCCGGTCGGGCAGGCAACGGGTTATATAATTTACAGAAAATCGCCGGGTAAAAGCTGGAAGCGTATTTGCGTTACAGATTCGGGACAAACCACACAGTTTCTCGACACCGCCGTAACAAACGGCGTAACATATACATATACGGCACGCGCAATGTATGGGAATATAACCGGTGACTGGAGTTCTACGGCTGTAATTACAAGACTGGGATACCCGGAAGTTAAATCGCTGTCCAATATAACATCGGGTATTGAAGTGAAATGGAGCCGTACGGCCGGTGCCGGAGGATATATATTGTATCGCAAAACGTCGGGCGGCACTTATGCAAGAATTGCCAACATTAAGCATGGCAATGTGACATCGTACATTGACCGCACGGCTAAGGCCGGGATATCGTATACATATACCGTAAGAGCATATTCAGGCACATCAATGAGCGGTTGGCGTAATCCGGGGACGATACTGCGCCTGGCTGACCCGACGGTGCAGTCTGCATTAAATGCTACAGGAGGAACACAGATTAAATGGAGCCATTCTGCCGGTGCCGGAGGATATATTGTTTACCGCAGAAACAAGGGCGGAACCTGGAAACGTATTGCATATATCAATGGTCAAAATGTATTATCTTATACCGATAAAAGCGCTAAAGCCGGAGTCACATACGATTATACGGTCAGGGCATTTAAAGGCAGCCTGTTAAGCGACTGGCATAATTATAAGACAATAAGACGCCTTAACAATCCGACGCTTAAGTCAGTGACTACGTCACGATATGGAATAAATATCAGGTGGAATAAAAGTCCTTATGCAACAGGATACATCATATATCGTAAAACCGGAAAGGGCAGCTGGACCCGTATTGCCAAAATAAATAATGCAAGTGCAACCGGATTTACTGATACCACTGCTGCCAAGGGTGTCAAATACACTTATACAATCCGGTCGTATTCAGGAAGTTATTTAAGTTACTGGAATTCGGTAAGGAGTGCCGTAAGGTAAAACGCTGCCGTGCTTTTTCTTGTTTTGAGCAGAAAATAGTGCTATACTACACATAAATACGAGAAAACGGAAGGATTAAACAGATATGTATACAATGAATAGCCATGTCAGATATAGCGAAGCAGACCACAATGGACTGATCACTCCTGATGCGCTTATTAATTATTTCCAGGATTGTACGATGGTTCATTCGGAACTGTGCGGACGAGGTGTGACCAACGCGTCCAAAGCGGAGGGATACTGGTTTCTCGCATCATGGCAGGCGGATATTATAAGAACACCGAAATTGTTTGAAAATATTAATATAACGACGATACCGTATGAGTTCAAGGGATTTTTCGGAAGCCGTAATTTCCTGATAACAACAGATGATGGGGAAGAACTTGTAAAAGCCAATTCGGTATGGATATATCTTGATTCACACACACATTCACCGGCGAGGATTCCGAAGGAAGAAGGCGCTGCATATGGCGAAATAGGCCCGAAGCTTGATATGGAATACCTTCCGCGCAAGATTAAGGTGACTGACGAACTGACGCCTTATGCGCCCGTACCGGTAGACATCCAGCAGATTGATACGAATGAGCATGTTAATAACTGCGAATACATAAGGACTTTCATGAGTGCAACCGGCGCAGTTGACATGCCGCGCAGGATAAGAGCCGAATACAGGCAGGCAGCAGTCATGGGCGATATATTTCATCCGTATGTATATAAGGATGATGCCAGGTGCATCGCAGACCTGCGTGGTGAAGACGGAACATCATATGCCGTGGTAGAATTTATTTACGAAAAGGAATAATTTATGATAGAATTAGGCAGAAAACAGGCCTTAATGGTCGTTAAAAAAACAGAGTTTGGCGTTTATCTCGGAACAGAAGACGATAAGGTGCTTCTTCCGGCCAAATATGCCGATCCGGATATTGAGGAAGGCGATTCAATGACAGTATTTGTCTACAGGGATTCGAAAGACAGGCTCATAGCCACCACACTTGAACCGCTCATAACTCTCGGCGAGGTAAAGCCTTTGAAAGTAAAACAGCTTACCAAAATCGGCGCATTTATGGACTGGGGACTTGAGAAGGATCTCCTGCTTCCGTTTAGCGAGCAGACTTCAAGGGTTGAGGAAGGAAGAACTTATCCGGTCGCGCTTTATATTGACAAGAGCGACAGACTGTGCGCCACCACAAAGATTTATCCGTACCTTAAGACAACGGACGCATACCACACAGGCGATGGCGTTAAGGGAACCGCATACGAATACATTGAGAAATTCGGTATGTTTGTCGCAATAGACAATATGTATCAGGGTCTCATTCCCAAGAAAGCTCTTTATGGCAGAATACGCATAGGCGATGAAGTTAAAGCAACGGTATCCAAGGTCCAGCCTGACGGCAAGATAGAGCTGGCGTTACGCGCTCCGGCATATCTTCAGATAGATGATGATTCACAGGCTATTTTAAAGGCACTTGAAAAGGCGGGCGGACATCTGCCGTACAATGACAGAACGGATCCCGAGATAATTAAGAATGAGTTCGAGATGAGTAAAGCGGCATTTAAGCGTGCCTGCGGACATCTTCTCAAAGAAAAATATATACAAATCACGAATTCAGGAATAGACAGAATTTGAAAGGAGAATTGATTTAATTATGTCAAAGGTAATCAGCACAGACAAGGCACCGGCAGCAATCGGACCTTATTCACAGGCAATCGAGGTTAACGGAATGGTATTCACATCAGGAGTCATCCCGGTAGACCCACAGACGGGAGTTATTCCTGCAACAATAGAGGAACAGGCCAATCAGGCTTTCTCCAATCTTAAGAACCTCATCGAGGCATCAGGTGCCACAATCGACAAGGTAATCAAGACAACCGTATTCATCAAGGAGATGAATGATTTTGGCAAAATTAACGAGATATATGCAACATATTTCAAAGAACCTTTCCCAGCACGCTCATGCGTGGAAGTAGCAAGACTTCCAAAGGACGTAATGCTTGAGGTTGAGGCAGTCGTTGCCAAATAATAATAATAATAATCACTGAGCCGTCATACCGGACAATGCGTCGCAGCCGGTATGGCGGCTTTTTTTTGCACCACCGTGGCTGTCAGCCCACGCCGGAACATAATCTGTTGGAAAGAGTATGCCGTAGAACCGGCACCACCCGGCCAACGAATACATAAACACCCCGACATAAGCCCACTGCGGCTGTCTGCACACGCCGGTGCTTAATCCGCCAAAGGCGGATTTTAGCATCCGTTGCGCGTGCAGCCAAGCGAGAGCGTGCCGCCAGGGGGATTATGTCGGGGTGTAGGTGCAGCCGTTGCGCGTGCAGCCAAGCGAAAGTGTGCCGTCAGAGGGCTTATGCGGGGGACCATGTTATTTTGTTGAAGCTGTTTCGTATAAAGCTGTCACGATTTTTATCACCGGAGGAATAATTTCCGGTGTTTTGATTAACATATCTGTTATGTGATTGATGTCATCAACTATGCTTCCGTCAAGAGAGGGTTCCCGGATGATATGCATCTGGCAGTCCGGATTTAATGATGTTATGGAAATTCCGGTTACTTCTGATATGCGTGAAAGGAGAACATCGGACGGAATACGTCTGCCGCGTTCAATCAGACCATAATATTTGGTGCTTATGCCAATAAGCTCTGCGGCCTGTTCCTGCGTAAGGCCGGAATTCAGCCTGAATTGTGTGAGATTGTATGATAAATCATTTCTAAGTGTATTCATAGCCACATAATAATTAATAAAAGTATAAATTCCCACCATCATACAGTTCCTAAAACACGAAAAATATTTACTATGAGTGAAAAGTGAGATATAATCATATATAAAAAGGAGTAACAGAATGTTTAACGGAAAGATGATTGCCCGCAATGGCATTGAAATACATGAAAATGATAAGCTGCGTGCAGTTTACCTGGAAAATGAACAGTTTGGAAATGATATTATTCTTGTTGGACCGGGAGGATTTGAAGGGTATCCGGATGTGATTCTATATCTGGAATTGAAGGAATTTATGGCCGGAAACACATATTATTCAGATTACGAGATGGTTGTTTACGGTCAAAAAGAAGAGAACATATATAATGTTCTCCTCTTTGAGGGCAATCCGCGTACGGAATGACCGCCTGCTATACGGAAACGTCAATATTGGCTCCGAGACCGGGGTTGACTGACATCTCCATCATTTTGCGAAGGCCGTCGCCTGCTGTCTCAAGGTCGTCGAGACTCATTGAGAGAACGCGGATAGATGCCTGATTAGCGACATCCGTCATTGCCATGGATGTGGAAAGTGCTGCAATATCCATATACATAAGCTCCTTTCGCATTATGATCCGGAATATTTCCGGACTTTTTTAATTATACATTATATATTTCGGCATAACAATAATTTTATTCAACAAATCGGCATATAGAACAGCACATTTCTGTCAATAATTACCGGTATGGAATGTATCGGGAGGCGATTGCGTGAAAAGATATATCAGATATCCGGTAATTATGGCCGGCGCGGCACTTATGGGATTTGCAGTAAAAAACATCTATGATCCGGCGGGGATTGTTACCGGAGGATTTGCCGGAATAGCTATAATAGCGGCCGGACTTAAGGCGGTGCCTCTGTGGGTGACCAATATGGCACTTAATGTACCACTTTTTATTATGGCATGGCGGATGCTGGGACAAAAGATAATTGTCCGTTCGCTGATTGCGGTTGTGATATATTCGGCATCAATGGCGGTATCGCCCGAGGTTACATGGTTTGCGGAAGATATTTTCATATCGGCGGCTGTGGGAGGCCTGACTACGGGGCTTGGCATGGGACTGGTGCTTTATGCGGGAGGCACATCGGGAGGAGTTGACATGTTAGCTACTTTAATCTGCCATTTTACACATAAAGTCAGATTGCAATGGATGATTTTTGCGGCGGATGCGCTCATAATATGTGCCGGTGCATATGTGTTTGGCGCAGTGAATGCGGTGTATGCCGTGATTTCTGCATTTGCTGCGAGTTATGTATCAGGCAGGATAATCAATGGTCCGGCGTCATCCCGCGCAGTTCTGATAATAAGCGGGCACAGCACCGAAATTGCCGGACAGATAATGAACATAACAGGCCGCGGCGTAACCGGAATAGATGGGACAGGGATGTATACCGGTCATGAGGGCAGACTGCTGTTGTGTATAGCATCATCGCGTGAGATAGCGGACATAAAGGACATTATTTACAGTATAGACACGGAGGCTTTTGTGACGGTAAGCAATGTATCGGAAGTTTTGGGAGAAGGATTTGTGAAAATAAAATGATTTTGTGAAATGTGCCGACAAAACGACGCCATTTTTGTGAAACTTGCTGTCAAATCTAAAAAAAAAATAAACTGGTATTGAAATTGCACAATTATAAAAAATTTTTTTGGTAATTTACAATATGGCATAAAAAGGGACAAAAGTGTATTATTATTAGAGTAAACAAGTGTAAATCACTTAATTATTTTCTAGGAGGAAGTTATGGCAAGTTTATCACTTAAAAATATTTGTAAGGTATATCCTAACGGATTCGTAGCCGTTAAAGATTTCAATCTTGATATCGCAGATAAGGAGTTCATCATCTTCGTTGGACCTTCAGGATGCGGTAAATCAACAACACTTCGTATGATCGCAGGTCTTGAGGAGATTACATCCGGTGAGCTCTGGATCGGAGATAAGTTAGTAAATGATGTAGAGCCTAAGGACAGAGATATCGCAATGGTATTCCAGAACTACGCTCTTTATCCTCATATGACAGTATATGACAACATGTCATTCGGTCTTAAGCTTCGTAAAGTACCTAAGGCAGAAATCGACAAGCTCGTTCATTCAGCAGCTAAGATTCTTGGCATTGAGCAGCTCCTTGATCGTAAGCCAAAGGCTCTTTCAGGTGGACAGAGACAGCGTGTTGCCATGGGTCGTGCAATCGTTCGTAATCCTAAGG
>ENA-ORMS01000368-ORMS01000368.1-human-gut-metagenome-genome-assembly--contig:-NODE-368-length-47092-cov-16.818972_pt1 | contig 47092 bp, 36 predicted proteins | sample MGYA00242104_ERZ508997 | MGnify/ENA primary metagenome ERZ508997 (study PRJEB26280, sample SAMEA2338704) | human gut metagenome | biome: human gut; feature: human-associated habitat; material: faeces...
AAGTCCTTGGCAGTATAGTCTTGAAGTATTTCAAGGCATACCGCCAAGGATTTTTATTGCCGTGCCATAGTTGGAGGAAGTTAGTCTGAGGTACGAGGACTGTTTTTCTGCGACGACGGCTGACTTTTATATAGAAGTTGCATACCGTATTGACAGCTTAAAGTCGTTTGAACTGACACTTTGACATAATAAAATTCCCCAAATATAATAGGCATGATGTTTGTAATGTTTATAAATAAATTTTGAATGATACGACTCAGCCAACAGTCCCGACTAAGCCGCAGAGGATTAAAAGGGACTTAAAACAATATATATATGAGTACTGAAACAAGTGTTAAATCTGTATCGCGCGAGGCACCATCAATCTATGCAATCCAGCAAGGTTCGGCATATTTGAAAGTTGGTGACGTAGGTGATTCTGTTCTTACATGTAGAGGTTTGCTCAATCAAAAAGGCTATTCCTGCAATTTGACAAGCGAAACTTATGATTCAGTTTTGAAGAGTGTTGTCGCAAAATTCCAAAAAGATTTCGGATTGACCAGCGACGGATTGTTGGGACAGTCAAGTTTAGCTGTCTTACAGGACAATGTGAGTGATACAGAATGGCTAGTTGACGGTGTTGTGAATATTACAGCAGGAAAATTGGCTCGTATGGGTTTCGGTAAGGAAGTTTTAAAACCAGCCAATGTTACGGCTCTGAATGAGGTATGTAACCGTTACCACATTACTTCTAAGACCAAAGTCAGACACTTTCTGGCCCAAGGTTTTGTTGAGACGGACAAAGGAAGAACCTTTACTGAGTACATTTATGTGCCAGGAAAGACCAAAAGTGAATATGATAAGCAGTACCAACGATATGCACCATACTGTGGTGGAGGCTTTATGCAATTGACTTGGAAGGACAATTACACTGCATTCTACAATTACATGAAAGATACGCTGAAGGTTACTGATGAGGAGATAAAATCTCCAGCGGAATATGCCACTCAGCATGTTGCTAAGAATTATACCTTTGAGAGTGCAGGTTGGTATTGGGATGTGTTCAAAGATATTAATACCAAAATATCTCAATGGGCTTCTTTATCAGCAGACGCAACTGTTACAAAGGTTACGCAAGAGATTAATGGTGGGACAAATGGCTTGCAAGCAAGAAAGGATGCATATGCAAAATCAAAGAAGATATTTAAATAGACAAAATGGAGGTGTGCCAAACTTGGCACACCTCTTGTTACTATTCATTATGATATTGGTTATACCAATATCGTGTATATCATGCCAACAAAATAAGCGTGTTGTACCAATAAGTAAGCATAATGACAGTATTCATGCCAAGATTCCTAACGATACATCATTGATTCATAGCGATACATCATTGGAGGGAAAAAAAATCCATATAGATAATACTGTGACAATAGACAGTATAACTCATTTGCCTGACACCAATAAAATCTTCGTTTTTAGAGATGAAAAAAAAATTCAGACTATCATATATAAATATAATTGGGAAGAATATGGCTCTCCTACCATAGGACGAGATTCAATAGGCAAAATTGATTTTGTGGATGTTGATTTTGATGGAAACAAAGACCTTTTAATCTACAAAGGAGGTTTCGGAAATCAAGGGGCTGATATTTATGATTGTTTCCTATGGAATGACAACAAACATCAATTTAAAATTGCCCCTTCGTTTTCTTATATATTGAATCCCTCAATAGATAATAGACAGAAATGTATATATTCTTTCTCCAGAGAAAATGCTTCTTCTTACGTTAATGTGAAATATAAATTTCAAAATGGGGAGTTTCGTGCTATTTCAACTTTGAAGGAGAAGGTTGATAATGGCAAAATGGTGTATATATTAGAAACTTCACAAAATGGTGTTTTGCACAAAAAAATATTGCGGCCTACAGATTTGGGAGAATGGAAGGAAAAGATATTAACAAAGTAAGGGTGTTGCCACTTATTCGTATAGTCATAATAATGTTGTTCACTAATATGTGATGAGCGATATTATTATGACTACGATAATAACAGGGATGAGAAATTTTATAGAGAAACATATTGGGGGTACACTACTTTCATGCCGTTTGGATTGTGCGATAAAAATGGAACTGCGAGTTGTGGCTATAAAAGTCAGCCGTTGTCAGCACGGCAAACAAAGAAAAGTCCTTGGCAGTATAGTCTTGAAGTATTTCAAGGCATACCGCCAAGGATTTTTCTTGCCGTGCCATAGTCGGAGGAAGTTAGTCTGAGGTACGAAGACTGTCTTTCTGCGACGACGGCTGGCTTTTATAAAGGTAATGTAGAGCTTTAATCAATTCGCAATCCACATGAAAAAAGCAAGTACCCAGGCATTCTCATATAATATGATGTCGTAGTAGAATATGAAGAACTGCTGATATTCAACCAGTTGTTCTTGTGCAAATGCAAAAGCTCGTCACCCGATAAAGTGAGCTGGAGTCTTTTCATACTGTAAGAAAGTTGAAAGCCAACATTGTTGGATACTCGCTCCAAGCCACTTCCATTGGTCTTGCGGATGGCATATCTTATAGATCCTTTGAAATGATCATATTTAAAATATGTGTACAAATGCGCCTCGTACTGCTCATTGTCTTGTTCTTTACCAGCGTAACTTGTGTACATACTTTTCTTGTACAAGCCACCAATGTCAAAATTGAATATTGATTTGAACCTTGTCGTAAAGTAAATTTCTCCCTTTGGCACATTCACCTTTGTGTTGAACCTCATACCATTTAAAGAACTTGCCACACAGCTATTGGTCCACGCCACTTTCACGTTTGCATCTACCGGCCAGTGTCCTAAGCCCTTGGTTACAACACCATGCAAAGACATCCATTCTTCATTGCCCCCATCCATATAAGTCTGTTTTCTTGTGACTCCATGTTGTGTGGCATCAGCCAATCCGTCTCCCTTTGTTTTGGAATACATGCCCGAAACAAACAGCAACAGATTGCTATAATTATTGATAAGACGATAGTGTATGGAATATGAATCCTTGCTGACAAATGGTGAAAGAATGGAAGATGGCATCTGTATCCTGTCGTATGCTATATGTACAGGAAAGTCTGCCATTTTACTAAGTTCTATCTGCGAAGTCTCCCTGCTACCAGTTAAGATAAGTTCGCTCTTGGGACTGAACACTAGTCGAAGCAATGAATTATAGTTGAACCTGACGGAACTGCTTGCGCTCTCAGTTGAACGTTCATATTTATTTCCTGTTAAAGAAGCATTGATTTTGAATCTCAGCAGTCCTGTAGTCTTTTCAAAGATGAGTGAACCGATTAATTTCTTATATATACCCTCTGTACTATTGTCATCCAAAGAATAATCCTCCGCATGCAATTTGTCCTTGTTGTAGTCATGGCGAAAAGCAAAAGCCATACTATAACCTTCTGGCAAAGACCATTTTCCACCTGCTTCTAAAGCATATAAATAGTTCTCTGTTGACAAATATGAACGAATGCCACACAGTCCAGCCTCCTGCACATAGTAAGTAGGCAACAGAAGACTGTCATTAAGAACATTTAATTTCTCTTCTTGCGACTTGCGTCCAAAGGTCATCAAAGCATATAGAGATGTTTTTCCGAAATTGCCAGTGACTTGTACGGATTGTCTTAAATCTTTCTTGTTCAGTTTCTTGCATTCTTCCAAATCCATGCTATTGTTGCCCCAATATGTCATTTGCTGAGTTGCCGAATAGTCGGACAGTTTAGCAAACGTAGAAGAAAGTATCTCCAGTTTGTTTGTCGGTTGCCACTTTATCCTCACATTGGCGGAGCCTGTCTTATTGTCTTTCTCTGTGGAATCGTTGTACTCTGTCTCAAGCGAAGAGGCGAAATAGAAACTGTTGTTTCTGTCGAAGGCATTCATCTTCGCCTTGTTTAGCAAGATTCCTATCTTGATGTCTAATTTGTTGGAAGGTGCATACGCACCATTTAGAATAAGGGCAGAGTTTGCGTTGCGATACACATTGGAAGGAGGTGTCAGCATGGCACTCTCTTCCTCGGAAATTTGCATCTGGCTCACGCCACCTGATGAAAGTCCGCCGAAATTCATGATGCTACCTATGTAATCTTCCAAGGAAAGAATTTCCTTGCCCAAGTTGTTTGATGACAAAGCAGCGGAAAACGAACCTTTCTTACCGATGAGCAAGGAAGTTAACTTGCCTTGATACTTGTTCAATATGCCTCCACCTGCATCTAACTTCGAGGTGAAGCGCAACGATTCTGATGTCTTGATGTTCAAGGCTGTTCTTTGATCACTGTTTCTTAAAGAATTGGCGAGAGTCCCGTCATTCCAATTGCGCAGAATTTCGGCTCCGCTCACCACATCGGCAGGCAAGCCGTTGAGCATCATTCCGCTACCTGTAGACATCACGTCATTGCCATTGACAAGGATTTTGTCAATGGCCTTCCCCTCATATTTCACCTTTCCGGTCTCGCTCACTTCCATGCCAGGCAAACGCCGCAAAACATCAGAGACATTCTCCTCCGCACCAGTCTTGAAATGGTTAACATCGAAAATTATACTATCCCCTCTGGTTTTTATGCCAGAGTAATTGCCTTTGACCACGACCTCGCCCAACTCTTGCGATTTTGCATGAAGGGTTATCAGGCATGATGACTGCGATGAATCATATTTCATCACAAGACTTTCATACCCTATGCTTTTCACATGCAGCCATGCATGATGTACAGATATAGAACTTAAATGGAAAATGCCCTTGTTGTCAGTCACGGCATATGTCAGGATGGATTGTTTGGCAAGGCTGTCTGGATAAAGCATGACATTTGCCATAGCTATTGGCTTTCCATTGTCATCAATAACCTTGCCGGACAATCGCTCTTGGGCAAATGAAAACATACTACTACACAATAAGTATAGTAGTATGCCAATAGTTTTAATATGGAGTTTATGCTTCATTTACATACGAATAATTCTTACCTTGCCTGCTTCTGCACCACGAGATTTAATTTTTTCAGCTTCCAACTTGTTGAATTCTTCCTGTGAGACAACCTTGCCTTTTGTCGGAATCTCAAAACTTGGAGTCTCATTAAGATTGACCATTTCTTGCAACACATACGAATAAGTTGGCGTATCAAGTTGCATCACAATTCCTGGCAGTCCCAAATATCCCAACGGACCTACACCCAATGGTATCTCCGTGCAAAACCATGCGGTAACAGGTATGTTACCCGTTGCCGTAGCCTTTGTGCATTCCTTGCCATTTATTGTTTTTTTCTCGTTAGTGAGAGTCCACTCATAAGGTTTGTATTTATCCTTTATGAGGAAGAGTTTGTCAACAATGTACTTCTGTGCAAACACAGAATCCTTTGCCATGTCGATATAAATATCTCCAGTCACTCCAACGACCTTTATGCCAGTATCACCTTCATTGGAGCCTTCGCTGAAAGAATATTTTCCATCAGCATAAAACATTGTGAACGTTTTCTTGTCATTCTGGAATTTCTGAATTACCATTTCACGAATGTGTGCATCCTCAATGTTCTTTACAGCATCAGAGATTACATGTGTTGCCGCATAAGTACACTTTACGTTTTGTGATTGAGCAGACACACTGCCCAAGCCAATAATGCTCATTAGAATAAGCAATAAATGTTTCATATTAGTTAAGAATTGTAGATGAGGGAGTGTCAAAATGAGTAACTCTTAAGCATAAAATTTCCATTTGATTTACATCTTGGCACTCCCTCACGAATTAACCATTAATCATCAATTGTAATTTCTACTCTCTCGTAGTAAATGTCCATAGATCCATCTGTATATTCAATGATGACCAAAGTCTCTCTAACATACACCTGTTTTGGAGATGTCGGATTTGCTGTAATTGCAGGAATCTCCATTACAGGAGTTCTTGTTATAGATGCAATCTCGCGTGCGTTAGCACTAGTTGCAAATAGGAATGTTGTCAAAACAACAACTAGTGAAAATAAAAATTTTTTAATCATAATCATACGTTTTAAATTTGTTAATAATACTAATTTCCTATATTTTACTTTTTCGGCAGCAAAGATAATATTTTAAAATGAGATACAACAGTATTTGCATTAAAAAGCAATAAGAAAATCATGTTTCGTGACTAATTGATACAAAAATAAGGCTTTTGTGTTAAGTCTGTTGATATTATTTGTGATTATCGTATCAAATCGTAAGGTAATCCTCAAAATAACATTTTTGCCTAAAAAGATATTGGCTATTATGAATAAGAATCGGTTTTCATAGGACTGTCTTTCTGCGATGACGACTGGCTTTTATACAAAATACACGAAAGGATGAGAATATGCAAACCAAACAGAACATTCAAAAAACAGGAACCCTTGCCACATAAGTTTGAATGGATTGAAATGGAAATAGCAAAGAATAGAGAAGAATATGGTTTAATAAAAACAGATTTATCCAAGCAAAAAATCGAGGATAAAAAATCTTAAAACATTCTTTATCCCCGATTAAATATCGTACCTTTGCAACCGAAAGAGTTCTTTGGATGGTTATGCAAATCACAGCAGGATGCTACATTCTGTTTATTTCTAATTCGTAACCTCTTCTTTTTATGAGATAAAAACTTATCTCATTCTCAATCACTTATAGAAAATACGTACTTTCTCGATTGGAAAATTACAATATAGATGAAGATTCCTGTAATTTATGCATAACTTCTCCACCTTATCTTAATAATTTAGATTATGGTGAAGTTTCAAAAGTACATACACATTTCTTTGAAATAACCCAGAATTGGCATGACATTACAGAAAAAGTAAGAAAGCATTTAGTTACAGGAGCAACCACTCATTATAGAGACTGTGATTTTGATTTAAATGAGTTCCATCAAACAGAATTTGCATTAAAAAATCAAAAAATAATGGCAGACTTGGACTCTCGTTTTGTTTCTTTGGAGACAATATGCAAAGAACGAAGTGGTAAGAAAAGCTTTCATATATTGATGATGCATTATTTTGAGGACATGTATCATGTCTTGAAAGAAATGAGAAGAGTTTTATGTGCTGATAGTAAGGCTTATCTGATTTTAGGTGATTCTGCACCTTATGGCATCTATATTCCAACAACGCAGTTCTTGGGAGAAGTTGCAAAGTCTGTAGGCTTTAATGATTATGAGATGTGTAAGATACGGTCTCGTGGGCATAAATGGAAAGTTAAAACGCGACACAATATTGAGTTGTCTGAGAACATTTTAATCTTAGAATGAATTATTGTATTGAAATAGATTCAGCAAAAAAGAATAACTTTGTTCCCTTGCCAGAAATGGAGGAGAAGGGATGGAGTTATTCAAGCGTATATTTTTTAGAAGATATACGAGATGTCTATATCCTATATAAAGCTTGTGTTTATAGGACAATAGAAGATATTTATGACAAAATAAAAGAAGCGGATATAGTAAATGGAAAGCAGCGGAAATGGACAAAAAGACAAGTCTTGGAGATTGTAAACGCATTGAGAAATTTTGGTCTTTTATCACTTGATGGTAAAACTTTGAAAAATGTTCTTTTTGAAACTGAAATAGGTCAACCTTTAAGCGAGAAAGACAAAGAGATTTTTGTGGATATTTATTTAAATTATTTCAGATTTAAAGAATTCCATAGTTTTTTCTTACAAGCAAGCAAATACACAATAGATGACTTGCAGAATAATTCTCAAATGATATTAACTTCCATAACTTCTGGACGTTTTATAAATTTTGTTATTCGTAAAATTGGAGATCAAATAGAAACAACTGAGTTTGCTGATAAATATTCAGCTGTTAAACGTTTTTGGGATGTTTACCTAAAATGGGGTACATTTTTAGGATTGTTAAATAAATTTCCAATTAAGCAAGTAGGAATTACAACAAATCCTAGTGTAAAAGCTTTGCAATGTGTGTATTTTAAAAAGGATATGCCTGTAGATTTTTCTGTATTTGAATATCTTCTTTCCAAATTTAGAGATACATACATATATATACCAGATGCAATATTTAGTATAGCACAAAATTTAAGATATTCTTTGGAAGATATAAAGCAAAAGTTATTAGATGAATGTATGTATCGCGATGAATATAGGGCGCAGAGTACATCATCTTTTTACATAAATCAAAAAGAAAATTTCCTTTTTCCAAAATTAGGAAATACATATATTACTCATCTCTTAAAAATTTAGGTTATGGATATATTGAGTTCTATAATGAAGAAGGTTGAAAGCTTTAATGATGAGCTTGCTCGCAAGTTCAAGTTAAAGTATAATCCTTTTCCGAAGTCTGGAATTGCCATAATAAATGATTCCGACAAGGTGATTGAAAAATTGGAGCCTGTGGATGATATCGTAAAAAAAAATATTTACGAATTTATCCAAGATGCTTTGTCTGCTAATTTTAATCCTGCTCTCAAAGATGATAAGTATATAAGTCTTGTTGTTAGAGGAGAATATGGATCAGGCAAAACGCAAACTCTTATGTATATAAAATATTTATTGAAGAGTATTAAGTCTGAAAAGATTAAACCGTATGTTGTTTATATAGATAATCCTGGTGAAAAGCTTTCTCAATTGATAGGAGAAATTGTTTCACAGATAGGAGTGGAAAATTTTAAAAAATATTTATGGGATATATTCCTCAAATATTTAGATGACAATCCTAACATAAAGATTACTTTGACAACAGTTTCTGCAAAAGATCTTGGGTTGTTTTCAAATCAAGAAGAAGCATCAGAGGAAGTGAGCTTGAGTTATTCGAACTATAAACAATTAATAGATAAATTGACTTTGGGACGAACCTCTTCTGAGATTAAAGCTGTGATGGGAAAAATGAAAGATTATTTGATAAAAAGTTATCTTTCAATAACTGATTCTCCTACAGTTGCATCAACATTTTGTGATATAGTTTCTGAAACGGTAGGTGTTTCTAAATCTTGGGACTTGTTGACTTCTGGAAGTGTCAAGGAACTTGATAAGAGAGAAGTGGATGTGCTTAGAGCTATTGTAAGGATTGTATGTGACCAAATGGGATATACTGATTTCATCATATTGATAGATGAATTTGAAGAAATCACAGCGGAGCGTTTAAAGAAGTCAGAAGTAGATAATTATTTGCGTAATCTTCGACTTTTGATTGATCGTGAAAAAAATTGGTGTTCTGTATTTGCTATGACAGGTAAAGCTTTAAATATGGTAGAAGAATATTCTAAACCTTTAGCAGACAGAATTATGGGACGTGTGATAGATTTAAAACCTTTAGACGTTAATACTTTAAGTCACGTTATTCTTAATTATCTTTCGTTGGCACGTACTGAGAAAATAGAAGACGAATTATATCCATTTGCTCCTAGTGGTATTGAGCATATATATGATATAAAGGGTAAAAATGTCCTATATAAGGGCTCTCCACGTTTTGCTCTGAAAATGTGTTACTTGTTGCTACAGCGTGCTGCTACAGAGTTAGAAGAAGGTGAACATATTGATGGAGGATTTGTCGATAAACATTTAGATGAAATATTGAAGTGATGATATATGTTGAAGAAAAATATAGAGTAAATGTTTATTTGGATACCAACATTTTGTTGGATTATATAGAGAATGTTTCTCAATCTCTTAATGATTCGATTGAGTATCTGGCAAATAATCCTTTCGTTTGTTTGCGTTCTTCTCACTATGTTCTCTTTGAATTGGTAGAGAACAGAAAGGCAAGATTGTTTTTTGAAAGAACAAAGAATGATGGGGACACTTATAAAAAAGGGTCACTCAAAAGATCTTGGAATAATAATGGTCATGATTATACAGAATATAAAGCCGAAATAACACAACAGGTTTTAAAAGATGTGTCTCATTTAAAGGATGATTTGAATATTGACTTTAATGAGCATGTTCTTCATGAAGGGTTATTGCTTCCAACCAATGAAGTTTGTCTTAATACTAAAGTCTCCAAAGAGGATAGTTTGGTTACCGTTTCTTGTATGAATCCTAAACTAAATGTGCCAATTGATTATTGTTTGATTTTGACTCACGATCGTCAGTTCTGTAAATCTTTTACAGATGCAAAAAACGATATCTATGATGTTTTTGCCAGAAGAAATATAAAAATGCCAAAGTTGATTAATGTAGTACAATTTCCAATAAATGGAGATGGTGGCTACGTTGACTTGTATAGTGTTTCGTCAAAAGATATTCTCATACAATATTGGAATAATTTGATACTTGCTTCTTTGAAAGAAATGCTGAATGACATATATATTGGTGGTACTTATAAGTTTGGTTCCAAAGGTATTCCTGCTCGATGTATCTATATTGATGCATCAGAAGCAAGAGGCAAGCAATTGCGTAGTTCTGATGGATTGATTTGTATATCAAAAGATTTGAAACACTGGATAATTATAAACAATTCAAAAGAATTGCCAATTGAATATTGGAATATGGGTACAAAGATTTCATTACCGATATTAATAGAAGAAAAGCCAAAATATTCATTCTACAAAAAAGATATAAAGGATGAAGAGTTGGTTTGGATGCGTGAAAAAGGTAATCTTGTTTTTTATTATGATCTATGATGATGTGTCGAAATAATCAAGATTACATAACAGCCTTTATCGAAGGCTATATCTGTGCAATTATAGGTGAGCGGATGACAACTGCAAAGGTGTCAGAGGCAGAACTTGTTAATGCAAAGCATTCTGCTGAGATGTATGTAGAGTTTCAAATCGAGCATTCTGATTTCTCTGAAGAGGAGAAGGAAGCGATGAAGAAAGACTATAAGCTTTGGGCAGAATCTGCATTGCAAGGAATGAAGAAACGATTACGTGATAGTGATAGATTACTATGATGCGCTAGCCGACAAACAATCGCAACTCTGTTGCGTAGATACTTATCGGCAGCCCTTTAGGGCACAGGCTCCGCTGACGATACCAAAACTCTGGCGGAGGCTATAGCGTAGCCAGCTATATCCTCTCGTCCCTGAGGGAAGAGAGGCTTGGTGAGAAAGGTGGAGCTTTCCTTAACGGTAAGGAAGGTTTCTGTCCCCTGTAAGGGGAACCGAAAGGGTCGTAAAGACTATTGAAGGTAGGTTTTCGAAAATCTTATCATGTCCCTAATCCCATGTAATTATAACTCGAACAAAAAGGTGAATGTCAAGGCTGCCTAATAGGTAGCTTTGGCAATACCAATTAATAATATGCTTTTTTTAAAAAAGTTGGATGTGCTAACTGCTGAAAATCAGTAGTTACGTTCTAACGGTGATTTACTTACCAATCATGCAAATAAATCTCAAAGATATAGTTTTGGCGTTCCGCAAGTATTGCCCTGATCACCCTTTGAAGATGATTGCGGACAATTTCTTTGATGAAACAGGTAGTTTCAAAATGAATCTCATGGCAGAAGGTGCTTGGGCTATCAATTCTGTCTCAGCTATTGCACGGCCATTGCAGTTCCTAGCATTTCATAGCGAGAAAGCGTATAGAGATATGATAATCAATAAGGTTTCTGCTGCTGACAAAGAAACCTTTAACCTTCATAATCTCATCTCTGCATTCTGTGAACTGTCTGTTATGAACACCTTCATCTGTCGTAGTTCTGACCCAAAGTCATTTGTCTATGAAAATCGAGTTAGGGATGATTCTGATAAGAATGTTGAGTTTTCTATCAAGATGCAAGATTTTACGTTCAATGTGGAGGTGAAATCTGCAAACTTGGTGCAGGAAGACCAAGAAATTGCAAAATTGCTTAGAGAGAATCCTTCTGTTTTGATGATAGATGCTCGTATTCCTAATTATCAAGAGGTGGTAGATAAGGCTCAGATGCCAGTCCGTGGCTGTCTTGACAACAAGATAAAGGACTTTCTTGTGGATGCTAATAAGAAATTTAGCAAGAGCAATGGGGAAAAAGAGGTCAATTTATTGGTCATTTGTTGGGATGACAGGATACATCAAGCTTTGATGGCGCTAAAGAGTCCCAAGGCGCAAGGATTGCTGACCGCCAACACTTATAGGCATGACAAACAAGGGAATCCTGAACTATATCCCAACATAGACTGTGTTGTAGTCAACAAGACCTATTCCTTGTTCAAAGAATATATTCTTGGCACTCTTTTTAGGAATTTTTCTCCTATATATCCAGTAGATCCATTCTTCATGTTATTTGGTGAAGGTTGCATCGTCGATCATAATCTCACTCAGGATAGGCATTTGATGCTAAACTCTATCATGCAACAAAATCTTATGATAGTTGATGAAACATTTGCAGATAGTTTGTCGCCTGTTAGCATTGCCACTATGAGCGACGGAGAGCCTAATACAATAAAATTTAGGAAGTACGAAATGTAATGATGAACAAAGTTTTAGATATGTCAACTCAATCATCAAATAACAACAAGCGAATAGCGAAGAATACGCTGTAGCTTTACTTCCGAATGCTCTTTATGATGGTGGTGTCGCTGTACACGAGCCGAGTCATACTGAATGCGTTGGGAGTGGAAGACTTTGGAATATTATAACTAAGAAAAAATAATTTCATGATGAATGATTTTAAGAATATAAAAGTAGCAGTAGCCGGTACCGGCTACGTCGGTCTGAGTATAGCAACGCTATTATCTCAGCACCATCATGTAACAGCAGTAGATGTAATCCCAGAGAAGGTGGAGAAACTCAACAACAAGATTTCTCCAATCCAGGACGATTACATCGAAAAGTATTTGGCTGAAAAGCCATTGAACCTCGTGGCAACTCTTGACGGCAAATCAGCCTATAAGGATGCGGACTTCGTAGTGATTGCAGCACCGACCAACTACGACCCAGTGAAGAACTACTTCGATACAACCCATGTAGAAGAAGTTATCGACCTGGTTCTGGAGGTAAACCCAGATGCAGTGATGGTCATCAAGAGCACTATCCCTGTCGGTTATACCCGTAGCCTCTACTTGAAGTATGCCAAGAAGGGCGTGAAGAGGTTTAACCTTCTCTTCTCTCCAGAGTTCCTTCGTGAGAGCAAGGCACTCTATGATAACCTTTATCCAAGCCGTATCATCGTAGGCTATCCAAAGATTATCGAGCGTCCAGAGTTCGAAGAGGAGAATGAGGCAATCAAGACTGTAACCAATGTCGAGATGATGAAGGAAGCAGCCAAGACCTTCGCCGCTTTGCTTCAGGAAGGTGCCATCAAGGAAAACATCGATACCCTCTTCATGGGTATGAAGGAAGCTGAGGCTGTCAAGCTCTTCGCCAATACCTATCTGGCACTCCGAGTAAGCTACTTCAATGAGTTGGATACATACGCAGAGGTAAAGGGACTCGATACCAAGGCAATCATCGATGGTGTAGGTCTTGACCCACGAATCGGCACCCATTACAACAACCCAAGTTTCGGCTATGGCGGCTATTGTTTGCCAAAAGATACCAAGCAGCTCCTGGCAAACTATGCTGATGTTCCAGAGAATTTGATTGAGGCTATCGTAGAGAGTAACCGTACTCGTAAGGATTATATCGCAGATGCAGTTCTCCAAAAGGCTGGTTATTACAGCTATGCCGATTCTAACAGCTATGATGCCAGCAAGGAGCACAACTGTGTGATTGGTGTCTATCGCCTGACCATGAAGTCAAACAGCGATAACTTCCGCCAGTCAGCCATCCAGGGCATCATGAAACGTATCAAGGCAAAGGGGGCAGAGGTAGTCATCTATGAGCCAACCTTGGAAGAGGGCAGCACCTTCTTCGGCAGTAGAGTTGAGAATAACCTCGAAGCCTTTAAGGCACAAAGCCATGCCATCATCGCCAACCGCTATGATGCTTGTCTAGATGATGTAAAGGATAAGGTTTATACACGAGATATTTTTAGAAGAGATTAGTAATTAATTTTTGTAGCAATGAAAAGAATTTTAGTAACACAAACATCTATGCCTCCTTATGAGGAGTACATTCAAGAGATTAAGGACATTTGGGAAAGTCATTGGCTTACCAATATGGGACCAAAGCATAATTTGCTTCAGGAGAAACTGAAGGATTATTGTGGAGTTGACAATATTTCCCTCTTTACGAATGGGCATAATGCTTTGGAATTGTGTCTCCAAGCAATGAATTTGAGTGGTGAAGTTATAACAACCCCTTTTACTTTTGCATCAACTACCCATGCTATTGTTCGTAATGGATTAACCCCTGTGTTTTGTGATATAAATCCAATAGATTATACTATTGATACTACTAAGATCGAGTCTCTGATTACAGACAAGACTTCGGCAATTGTACCAGTTCATGTTTATGGTCATGTTTGCAATGTTGAAGAAATTGAGCGTATCGCTAAGAAATATGGCTTAAAAGTTATTTATGATGCAGCCCATGTGTTTGGTGTTCGATATAAGGGACAAGGTATTGGAAATTTTGGAGATGCATCAATGTTTAGCTTTCATGCAACTAAAGTCTATAATACAATTGAAGGCGGTGCAGTCTGCTTTCATGATAAGGAATTGGGGCATGAACTTTACAAACTTCGTGATTTTGGCATAAAAGATGCAGAAACAATTGATGGAGTTGGATCGAATGCAAAAATGAATGAGTTTGTTGCAGCCATGGGATTGTGTAATCTCCGTCATGTAGATGGTGAAATTACTAAACGTAAAAAAGTTGTAGAATGCTATCGACAGAGTCTTGCAAATGTTGATGGTATTCAGTTACCTCCAGTTCAAGAGAATGTACAGTCTAATTATGCGTATTTTCCAATTGTTATAGATGAAAAGAAGTTTGGATATACAAGAAATGAAGTATGTGATGTGTTGGCTGATAATAATATTTTTGCAAGAAAATATTTTTATCCATTAACTAATGCTTTTGATGCTTACCATGGTAGATTTGATGCGGATTTAACTCCTATAGCACTTCATATTAGTAAACGTGTTCTTACGTTACCACTTTATGCAGATTTAGATTGTGAGGATGTAATACGAATTTGCACAATAATTAAAACTTGCAATAAACAATGAGTAATCTTAAAGCTAAAACCAAAAAAGGGCTAGTTTGGAGTGCTTTTGAAAGATTTGGCACGCAAGGTGTTCAGTTTCTATTCAGTATTTTATTGGCAAGATTGTTAGCTCCGGAAGATTATGGTATAATAGCTATGCCTATGATTTTCTTAGGTTTAGCGCAAGTTTTTATTGATAGTGGATTTGCTAATGCTTTAGTTCGAAAACCAGATTTGACAGATAATGATTTATCTACAGCTTTCTGGTTTAATGTATTTGTCGGGCTGGTTTGTTATGTTGTCTTGTTTATTTCGTCATCAGCAATAGCATCCTTTTATGATACGCCTATATTAGCACCGATTTTGAAAATAACAGCTCTTTCAACTCTGTTCAATCCGTTATGTACAGTTCAACAAGCTATTTTGACTCGTTCGATAGATTTTAAAAAGCAGGCACACGTTTCTATAATAGGTGCAATTTTAGGTGGTTGTTTAGGGGTCTTCTTGGCTTATAATGATTATGGAGTTTGGGCTTTAGCTATATCGCAATGTTTATCATCTCTATATCGTGTAGTGATGTTGTGGATAATAACAAAGTGGAAACCAAAGCTTAGTTGGTCTAGTGATTCTTTTAAATATCTTTGGGGGTTTGGAAGTAAATTAATGCTTTCTGGAGTATTGGAAACATTATATCAGAATATGTATACACTTGTGATCGGTAAAGTATATTCTTCCTCTTCTTTAGGATATTATACACGTGCTCAACATTTTGCCCAGTTTCCTTCTCTTAATATTTATGGTATATTAAGAAGGGTTACATTACCGGTATTAAGTTCGATACAGAATGATGAAGCAAAAACAATACGAGTTTTTAAACAAATACTTCGTGTTACGGTTTTTATAATATTTCCACTAATGTTTTTACTTATAGCCATATCTGAGCCTTTGATTAAAATACTTCTGACAGATAAATGGATTCAAACTGTTCCTATTTTACAAGTATTGTCATTTGCAATGATGTGGATACCAGTAGATGCATTAAATTTAAGTTTATTGACAGTAAAAGGAAGATCGGATTTGTTTTTGCGACTAGAAATAATAAAAAAAATTATAGGTTTAGTAATTTTATTCATTGCAATTAAATATGGTATAATAGTACTGTGTTCTGGTTATGCTTTATATTGTATAATAGAAATTGTTACTGATACATATTATTCGGGTAAGTTTTATAATTTAGGATTTTATGCTCAGATTAAGTTAATTTGTCCGTCTTTTTTGTTATCTTTAGTTGCATCAGTTCTTGTGCATATAGTCAATAGATATGTTGGCAATGATTTTCTGCAGATATGTTTTGCTGTCATAGCATTTATTGTTATTATTATAGGTACTAGTAAAGTATTGCATCTTAAAGAATATGAAGATTTATCGTTTTTTTTAAAGAATAATCATGAGTAAATTAAGATTTATACATTTTGTAATTGATGATAAATTCATAAATGATTCTATCGAATGTTTTGAGGAATCTAATTTAACCATTAATTATTTCTATATTATAACGAATAAGGTTAGAGAATTTCAATTTATAAAGTCTGGTAAAGTTCAGAAGGTTTCTCAGGAAGAGGCTTTACGAATTATTTGTGCTGACAATTCCTGCGATGTTCTTTGTTTGCATAGTTTGATTTCGTTACCATATGATTTGATAGTTAAAATACCATCATACATAAAGGTCATTTGGTATGCTTGGGGATTTGATTTATATAGCAATCCAAAACCGATAGGTCCTTTGCTTAATATTGGAGAAAGATATATGAACCAAACTAAGCAAATCATTCTAAAAGAAAGTTTCAATTTCTTTATAAAAATGAGATTGAAAAATATTTTGAGCAAAATTAACGGAACTTATATTTCGAAAGATATAATCTGTTCTGCAATAAGAAGAATAGATTATTTCTCTGGAGTTTTCCCAATTGAATACGATATGCTGTTAGAGCAATGTCCATATTTTAGAGCCACAAGGATTGTACATAATTATATACATCCTAGTGAGTTTAAATTGGAAGATATGAATCAACCGTTAGATTTAAATGGGCATAATATTCTTTTAGGGAATAGTGCAACTTATTTTATTAATCATGTTGATTTGCTTGATAAAATAAAAGATCAAGTTAATAGCACAACATTAATAATAACTCCTTTAAGTTACCAAGGATCTCCTCAATATATACGAAAGGTAATAAAATACGGCGTTAAATGTTTTGGTAATAAATTCAAACCATTGATAAGTTATTTAGACTTTAATGAATATACTAAAATAATGAAAAGTTGTGACACCCTGATTTTAGGTCAAAAACAACAGGCTGCAACTTGTAATTGCTTGACTTCTTTATGGAATGGATTGAAATTATATCTTCCTTCAGACTCAATGAATTATAAATTTTATAAAAGTCTAGGGTTGAAAGTGTTTTCTTTAGATGAGTTTGATAATAATTTTCAATTAAGTTATAAAGATGTTATACAAAATCGTGTAATTATAGAGAAGTATTATTCATATAGGGCATGGAAGAAAGACCTGGAAGATTCTATAAAAATCTTAACGTCTTAATTTTATTTTTCAGAACAACAATACTTTTATTGGTTGTAAAAAATGGTTCTCATATGATATCATGAGTAGACCTTTCTTATTTTAATATAGTTACAATTTAATCGTTTAAATATAATTAGTATATGAAAATTTCTGATTTGCTGCATCCCATGATTTTCTTGAGAAGAAGATATTATTGGGAAAGAGTTCGTAAGGCTAAGTCTTTTAATCAATTAATTGACAATGATAAAGTCAAGGCTCTACAGATGAAGTGGTTGAGTTTTTATGGAAAAAAACTTAATCTCAGCAACCCTGTTACTCTTAATGAGAAAATTCAGTGGTTAGAGTGTTTTACAAAAACCGATAAATGGACTGTTTTAGCCGACAAATACGAAGTTAGAAAATTCGTAACAGAAAAAGGGCTAGGCCACATTTTGACAAAGTGTTATGGCGTGTGGTGTAATGCTGAGGATATTGATTTTAATAAATTACCAGAATCCTTCGTCTTAAAAGGAACTCATGATTGTAAATCTTCATACATTGTTAGAAATAAAAAGTGTGATTTGGATGAACTGCAAGCTAGAACTTTAATGAGACAAAGTTTAGGTAAAAAATTTGGTTATGATACATGTGAACCTCATTATACCAAAATTGTTCCTAGAATTATGGCTGAGGAGTATTTGGAAGATAATAGCAATGATTCTTCATCAATTATTGATTATAAAATCTGGTGTTTTAATGGGCAGCCTGAATGTATATTTGTTGTATATAATCGCCCTAGCAATGTCAATATAGATGAAGCTGTTTATGATTTATATACGCCTTCTTGGGAGCAGATTAATGAGAATTTAACACCTCATTATCGTAAACGTATTACCCATAAATTAAATAAGCCAAGTAGTTTAAAAACTATGCTTGAAGTTGCAACAACTTTATCGCAAGGTTTTCCTCAGGTGCGTATTGATTTGTACAATATTAGGGGAAAAGTTTATTTCGGTGAAATGACATTTACTTCTGAACAAGGAAGAATGGGGTATTTTACAAATACATATCAAATAGAGTTAGGAAAGAAAGTTATATTACCAAATCAAGAGATAATTAAGCCATAATGGAAAGAACTGTATTTTCATTTTTGCATATACTACTTTTAGTAACAATGTTCTTAGGAGGAAATATGTTATCTAAATCATCTAGCAGTAGAGATTTTTGGCATAAAGCTCTGATTCCTATACTTATGTATGGCGTTGTTGTTGGTTTACGTTTTGGCAGAATGGTTGATTGGAATTTATATTACTTTAGATTTTTAGAAATTGGAAAGAACTTCGAGAAATCTAATTACGAGATTTTATTTAAAATTTTTAATTATATTTTTTATTCAATAGGTTTGCCATATTGGTCCTTTATTTTTTGTGAGAGTTTACTTTTAATGTTTTCCTTACTGTTTTTGTTCCAATATTTTAAAAAGGAATTGTTTTTTATATTGCCATTATGTTTAGATTTGATTCACAATAATGAATTGTATATAAGGTGGTATTTTGCAGTGTGTTTTTTTGTTGTAGCAATTTCGTTTATTATTTATTCTATGCCTAAAAAGGCATATATCTTTATGCTAATTGCATGTTTAGTTCATTATGGTATGGTTCCCTTAATCCCAATCGTATTATTTGCTAAATATTTGAATAAATATGCTATCTCTCCAAAAGTTGCTTGTATCCTCTTTTTGGTTACTACTTTAGGCATGAAAGTTAGTCAATTGTCTTTTTTTACAGAGATTTCCAATTATATTCTAGGCTTAGGATTAGTTACAAATGATAGTGCTGAATTTTATTTATCAAGAACAGAAGATTTGATTAATGGAGACTTAGGAAATATAGGAATTCGGGATTCTATGTCATATATTACTCAAATGAGATTATTTATTGCATATATCCCTATCATATTGTTTTCTGAAAAATCTTGTGCTAAGCGTAAATATGGAAAACTGATATATAACATATTTGTTGTAGGTGCAATTGTAAGTCCTCTTTTTAATTCAATTGAAATAACTGATCGTTATTCTAGTCTCTTTTTACTTTTTGGATGTTTATGCGGTGGCTTCTTATTTTATGATAAATTTATAAAACGAGATTTCTCTAATAATAGTCTTATTCAATTAAAAATGTTATTTTATTCTATTTGTTTTTTATCATATTTATGGCCTTCTATCAGTATATGTTTTATGAATTTACATATAAATGAAGTCCTCTATATATGGGATGCGAATGGAAGAAACTATTTACCATTTTAATAATTTGCAATTATGAATCAGATTAAATATTCGATTATAATTCCTCATAAAGATATTGTTCAATTGTTAGTCAGGTGTTTAAAATCAATACCAGATACTGAAGATTTCCAAGTAATTGTAGTTGATGATAATTCAAAAGATGCTAATCAAATTATTTCAGCTATCAATGATTTAAAAAGAACCAATATAGAATTATACTTGACTAAAGAAGGAAAAGGTGCAGGTTTCGCAAGAAATGAAGGCTTAAAGCATGTTAAAGGGACATGGTGCTTGTTTGCGGATGCAGATGACTTCTTTGCAGATAATTTTCAGCAACAATTAATGGAATTTTCGAATTCGGAAGTTGATGTGATTTATTTTACCTCTTGTAGTGTTGATAATGACACTTTGGAATCTGTTCCATCTAGAGATAATACAGTCAAAGATTGTATCAACAGGAACAAACTTGATAGACTTAGATATGGGCATTACGTACCTTGGTCTAAAATGATTAGAACAGAATTGATTAAGAGACACAATATTAGTTTTGAGGAAACTATAGTTTGTAATGATGCAATGTTTTCAATTACTTGTGGTTATTATGCACATCATATCTTGGCTGTAGATAAGATAATATATGTATCAACTGTGAGAACTAATTCTTTGTTTTTTGCGATTTCTGAGGAACGTTTACAAATGAGGTATGACGCTTTGGTACGCAGAATCAATGTTCAATTAGTAAAGTGGGGAAAATGGAAATATCGCCAAAATATATTTCATATTGTAGAAACATTTAAGCAAATATCTGAATCTTGTTATAAACAACATTTACTAAGATGTTTGTATGATGAATCTATATTTTGGTTAGTTTTAGATTTCATTTTATATCAATTAAAAAAAATAAAGAAGTTTTTATGAAAGTCGTTCATATATATTGGGGACTAACATTTGGTGGTATTGAAACAATGTTAGTTAACATTGCTAATGCGCAAACAGCTGCTGGAGCAAAGGTTTATGTTGTCGTAATAAACGATTACATAGAAGAAAGTTTACTTAATCAGTTATCTTCTTCTATTATTGTATATAAATTAAATAGAAAACTTGCTTCCAAAAACTTGTTTTTTGTTTTAAAATTAAATAGAATCTTGAAATTAATTAAGCCAGATGCTATACATCTTCACGATAGCCGACTTTATAAGTTAATATTTAGCAGAAAGCTTTGCAAATTATCATCAGTCACATTACATGCATTACCTTCCGGTAATATAAAACCTACAGGTTTAGGAAGATATTTTCCTTTATTATCTTTTGCATCCAATGGTAATGTCCTTTTCTTGGATGAGATTCCGCAAATATTCTCGATTAGTGAGGCTGTACAGAAAGAACTTTGCAAAAAATACAGTCTAAAAAGTACTGTTATTAATAATGGGATTAAAACTTCTTCTTTTATAAAGAAAGAGAAGTTGAAGATAGATAAATCCTGTTTTAAAGTTATTCAGGTAAGTCGATTAGAACATGAAATTAAAGGTCAAGATTTATTAATAAAAGCAGCCTCTTTACACAAAGATTGGTTAGATGTTACTTTTATCGGAAATGGTAAAAGCATGGAATATTTAAAGAATTTGGCTCGCCAGTTATCGGTTGAACAAAATGTTCATTTTTTAGGGAAACGCCCGCAAACATATATTTGTGACCATTTATGTGATTATGATCTGTTTGTTCAAGCTTCAAGATGGGAAGGTTTTGGATTAACTGTAGCAGAGGCAATGTCTGCGAATGTTCCCGTACTAGTTTCTTCAGGTCAAGGTCCTGCTGAGGTTACTTGTGGCTCTAAGTTCGGCTGGTTATTTGAAAATGGAAACGCAGAAGATTTGGCTATACAAATTGATTATATTAGAAATCATTATAATGAAGCATTAAATAAGGCAAAGGCTGCATTATCATATGTATGTAATATTTATGATGTATCTGTAACTGCAAAAAAATATTTAGAGTCATATTAAAAATATGAATAGTTATATTGAACTTTTTAAGATTTTGAAAAGTGATTATTTAAGATATTCTTCCCATTATATGGGGGGGCACTTTTTTAGGCTTATCAAAGTTTTAATCCATGAAAGAGGTTTTGTTTTTACATTTTTTTTACGGATGGCATCTGTGAAAAGTTTATTAAGACCATTCTTCTGGCTAATATATCACCATTTGTGTTCCAAATATGGTATCCAAATTTCTTCATTTACAAAGATTGGTTCAGGCTTTTATTTGGGACATGGTGTTGGCGTTGTAATAAATAAATCTGCAGAAATAGGTTCTAATGTGACTATAAGTCAATTTGTTACTATTGGCTCATCAAAAGGGAAAGCTGCAACAATAGCGGACAATGTTTATATCGGTCCATCAGTTTGTTTAGTTGAGGATGTTATTATAGGTCATGATTCTATAGTTGGTGCTGGTAGTGTAGTGACAAAGAATGTACCTCCACATTGTATGGTTGCAGGAAATCCTGCAAAAATTATAAAAAAATATAATCTCGTAACTAAGAATTGGGATAAATATAGTGATTAAAATGGATACAAATAATATATTAACGATTGGTATTGACTATCGTGTGGTACATGGAGGCGTGGCTGCTGTAGAAAGTGTATATAGTACTTTCTATGAACCGTTTAACCATGTGGCGACGGTTGTGGATTACGGTCAAGTAAGAAAGCTGTTTGCTTTCTTCAAGGCTTACGGTCTGTTTTGGAAATGGATGCTGTTTTATAAAGAAATTAAGATAGTGCATGGTGCAAGCGATGCTAGTTTCTGGAGAAAATGTATTTTCATTAATCTTGCCAAGATGTTTGGCAAGGAAGTGGTGTTCCATTGTCATGGGGCGGAATTCAAAAGGTTTGCAAACCAAAATTTAGATGCCGTAAAGGAAACTTTAGATAAATGCGATGTCATCATTGCACTGAGTGAAAGTTGGAGAGAATGGTTTCAAGATACTTTTAATCATCCGAGTGTCGTGGTCGTAAAGAACGTTGTACCTCAACCTCATGTTACTAAAATAGTGCATGAAAAATTTGTGCTTCTTTTTGGGGGGCGCTTGGGAAAGCGCAAGGGAATTTATGACTTGATGGATGTTTTGGCGGACCACAAAGCAGAGTTTGATGGTAAGTTGAAATTTTTGTATGGCGGTGATGGTGATGTGAAGCAGCTTCAAGCGATTATCAAGGATAAAGGTTTGGAGAATATCGCAGAATACCAAGGATGGGGCAATGGTGAGAAGAAGGAGCGTTTGCTCTATCTTGCAGAAGCCTATATTCTTCCATCTCACAATGGAGGCTTGCCAATTTCTGTTCTTGAAGCTATGAGCTATTCCCTTCCTGTCATTTCAACGAAAGTGGGAGGAATACCTGAAATTCTCAAAAATGGCAAGAATGGTTATTTGATAGAACCAGGTGACAAGGATGCTATTTGGCTTTCAATCAAGGAGATGATGGAGGATAAAATAAACTGTGTGAAAATGGGTGCATCATTCAAAGAAATTGTGAAGGAAAATTTACCAGAATTTGTCGAAACGCAGCTAAGACAAATATATGGTTCATTATTCGGGGGAGGCAAATCTGCTAAGGCACAAATAGTTATGCTTTATAGAACTTCCTTTAGTCAAAACAAGGTTGCTTGATAAAAAACAAAAGAAAAATATGAAAGTATTATATTTTGGTCCAATAACCCCGAAAGGGAAACCAAGTATAGGCGGCTATGAGGCAGCCAATAGAAAGAATATTGAGGCCTTGGTGAAAAGGGGTGTTGAGGTGGTTGAGTTTCCTAATCCTGTTATCAATAAGCGTTTTGGTAAATTAGGCAAGTTGGCATATCTTAAACTCTTTCTTTTGCCGTTAGGTTTGTGGAAATACAGAAAGCAAACGGATGTAATCCTTCATACTACCCCATTGTATGGCAATTTGCTTTTGCCCTCTCTTTTTACAGTGAGAATAGCTAAGTGTTTAGGAATTCACGTGTTGGTAGATGTACGTGCCGGCTCCTTGATTTATTACTATAAGACAAAAGGTACAGGTTGGCAGAGGCAGATGAAACAACTGTTGGAACAGGCAGACATGATTACAGTAGAAGGTTCCTCATATATCCAACAAATCAAAACAATTATAGGTATAGACAAAGCAACTTATTATTTTCCAAATATAGCGGATTGTACAGGTTTGGCTGTCATTGATAAGCCAAAAGACAAAATTAATATTTTCTATTTTGGAAGATTGACGAAGACAAAGGGTATAGACTTGATATTGGAAGTTATCAAGAAACTGGATGATCGTTTTAAATTGTATGTAGCTGGTGCGTTTGGCACAGATTGCTATCGGGAGATGCTTGATAATGAAAGAATTGAGTATTTGGGATTTTTGAATCCAATGGAATTGAAAGAAGTGATGAAGAATATGCATTTTTTTATTTTCCCGACTCGTCATGTTGGCGAAGGACAATCCAACTCTCTTATAGAAGCCATGTCCGCTGGTCTGGTGCCCATAGTTTCTGATCAAGGTTTCAATGCTGAAGTTGTAGCTAATTGTGGAAGTGTATTACCGCAAGGAAGCACAGCAGACGAGTATGTACAAGCCATTTTGAAATGGGTAGATTGCGACATGCTGAAAGCTGCTTGTGATTGTCAAAGACATATTGTGGAATATCACAATGTGGATGTTGAAATACCTAAGTTGATAACTCTTTATAAGAAAATGTTATGTCGATAATTTTTTGTGGAGATTTAGTCTTGCCTTATTATGTGACTGTAGATTACAAGGAAGTAGTACCCCTGTTTGAAGACTGCAAAGCTATAGCTAATATGGAAGGGGCGTTGCTGAAAGAAGAAAAGGAATTAAACTTGTATCGTTGGAGAGATAAATTTTCTTTATATTCTTGTCCTGGTGTGTTGGATATAATGAAAGTCCTCCATGTGGAAGCTGTTTCCCTTTGCAACAATCATATATTGGATTACCAACACGATATAGAAGATACAGTTGAGACCCTAAGACAAAATGGCGTGAAATCATGGGGCTTGCGAAATCATGATGTGATAGAGACGAAACTCAATGGTAAGCGAGTTTTCATTATTACGTTTGCCACTTTTTCCAACGAGCATAGTTTGAACTTGTTTTCACCGAGAAAGGTAGTGAAAGAAGTGTGCAAATTGAAAAAAGAAAATCCTGATTGCTATATTGTAATATTTCCACATTGGGGCAGGGAAAAATTTTATTATCCTGAACCTGCAGACAGAACTTTGGCACATTATCTCATAGACGCAGGTGCAGATTTGATAGTTGGGCATCATCCTCATGTGGTTCAACCGATAGAAACCTATAAAGGCAAGAAAATCTTCTATTCCTTGGGGAATTTTATATTGCCGCAGGCATTTTATGCAAACAAGAAGTTAGTATACAAACAGCAAGAGGTAATGGATGAGTTTATCGTGAAATGGGATGGTGAAAAGTCAGAAGTCTTCGTCTTGCATTTTGATGCAGCAAAAAATGTGTTGCATTTAAATCCTTCCTATAACTTGGAAAAAGAAACAAGTTTTTTTTGTACCAATTATAGCTGGTGGAGATATTGTCTATTGTTTTGTTCTCATTCATCACTGATGGATATCGTTTTTCGTACTCGATATTTCTCTAATTCACTAGGTGAACGTTTGTGTTGGTTACAACGAACCATATTCAGACAGATTAGAAAAACAATTATTAAACTTGGATTACACAATCCTTATAAAGACAGTGTAAAATGAAAAAATACATTACAGAATCTTTGAAATATCTTCTTCGTACTCCTACTTTTATTGGTAAGTATGTGGCAGAGATAGACGCTATGTATGCGATGTCTCCAGAAGAGCTTAAGGCTAGAAACGAAAGACGTTTCTTAGAGATTTTTAGAAAGGCTTATACGCATTCTCTATATTATCGGGAACTTTGCAATAGCCAGGGAGTTACTTCTGCAGATGACATCCAACATTTAGAAGATATTGTTAAACTTCCAATTTTAACCAAGGACATGCTTAAAGCGCATGGTAAGGAGCTATTGACTCGAAAGGAACGAGGTCTGATGAAAAATCATACCAGTGGTACAACGGGTACCCCTTTGACGGTATGGCAAGATTGGGCTTCCGTGTGGCGTGAGCAGGCTTATTTCGTCTGTTACCGCAAGCGATGTGGATATAATTATGGTGAGCCGATGGTATCTCTCCGAGGCAATTTGGGGAGAAACGACATTTCTTTGAAAGTGCATGTGAGTAACACCTTGTTCCTCTCAAGCTACAACATCAATGAAAATACGGCTGAGACATATCACCGATTGATAGAAAAGCATCATCCGAAAGCCATTGAGGGATATCCAAGTTCGCTTTATAATTTAGCTCTTGTTTTGAGAGACAAAGGATTAGAATGTTACATTCCTGTGGCATTCACCTCTTCGGAAACTCTGCATGATTACCAAAGAAATCTGATAGAAAAAACTTTCCATACCCAGATTTATGACCATTATGGCACTACAGAGCGAACCATTCGACTAGAAGAGTCGTTTGACCATGATGGCTATTTTGAAGACCCTGGCTATGGTATCGAAGAATATCATGATGATTTTGTGATTACCACTTCCCTCATTAATGACACTTTCCCGCTGATAAGATATAAGACTGATGATAGAATTATCTTAAAAGAAAATGTTGAGAAAACTCCTGAAGGTTTTATAGATTATTCCCATGGTATTGAAAAAGTAGATGGTAGAGCGTTGACTTTTATCGTCGGAAAGGATGGCACGAAGTATAGTAATGCAGCATTAACATTTATCTTTAAGGATGCATCAGGTGTGAGATATTCGCAGTTTGTACAGAAAGAACAAGGTAAGGTGGATTTGAATATTGTTCCTGATGAATCTTATTCTGATGAAGTCGAAAAGCATATATTGTACAATATAAATACTAAGATTGGTATTGACAATATAAATGTAACGATTCATTATGTTAAAGAGAAAGATTTGATATATACCAAGAGAAACAAATTAATGCTTGTTGTTAATAATGTCAACAGCTAATGGTGCTCTGTGGGGTAATTCAAAGAATTGTTGGTAGAACAGACGACATCCTATTTTGCAAGGATGGTTCTATGGTTACGCGGGTTGATTTCGTTGTAGAGGAAACTTTGAAGCGTTGTGGATATGGAAATATGGATATAACAACAAAGGTTTGTTCTATGGATGAAATGGTTTATAGTAAAAGAGGAAAATTTAAACTCATAGTAAATAATTTACAACAGAAGTAATATTATGAACATTAGTATTTTTGGCCTCGGCTACGTAGGTTGCGTAGGTGCGGCATGTTTAGCAAAGTTGGGTCACAAAGTGATCGGTGTTGATGTAAATGAAAACAAGGTACGCCTGATGAATGAGGGCAAGCCTACTATCATTGAGGAAGGTATCGCTGAACTTTGTGAGGAAGCTCACAAGAAGGGACTGATGTCTGCAACAACGATTGCAGCTGAAGCTATCATGGAAACGGAAGTATCTTTCATAGTTGTAGGTACACCATCTAGCCCTGAAGGTCATTTGAACCTTAATTATATCTACACTGTGGCAGGACGTATCGGTCGTGCATTGAAAGAGAAATTTGCTGGTGAGAAAAAGCCTGCAAATATGCATCTTGTTGCAATCCGTTCAACTGTTCTTCCTGGTACAAATAAGAAGGTAGGTGAGATTATTGAGCAGGAAAGTGGCTTGAAGCGTGGCGTAGATTTCAATGTTGTCAGCAATCCGGAGTTCCTTCGTGAAGGTACATCTGTTGAGGATTACTTCAATCCACCATTGACTTTGATTGGTACTGATTCTGAGTATGCAGAAAAGGTGTTCCGTGAGATGTATGAGCATATCAATGCAGAGTTCATCTGCACAGACATCAAGGTAGCAGAAATGATGAAGTATGTAAATAATACCTATCATGCATTGAAGATTGTCTTTGGTAATGAGGTTGGTAATATCTGCAAGTCTGTAGGTGTTGATTCTCATAAAGTTATGGAAATCTTCTGCAAGGATAAGCAGTTGAATATTTCTCCTTACTATTTCAAGCCTGGTTTCGCTTATGGTGGCTCTTGCTTGCCTAAGGATATGAAGGCATTGAAGACCTTGGCACATGACAACTATGTGGATGTTCCTGTTATTGAGAGTATCTTCCAGAGTAATGAGAATCAGAAGAAGCGTGCCGTTCAGTTGATTATGGCACAGGGTCAGCGTAAGGTGGGTATCTTGGGCTTGAGTTTCAAGGCAGGTACCGATGACTTGCGTTGTTCTCCTATCGTCGATGTTGTGGAGAGCTTGTTGGGTAAGGGATTTGAAATCAAGATTTACGACCGCAACGTGAAGATTTCAGAGTTGACTGGTACCAACAAGGACTTTATCATGGCTAAGATTCCACACTTGCAGCATTTTGTTACTGCCGACTTGGATGATGTATGCAAGAACAGCGACGTGCTTGTGGTAACTAATAAGGAAAAGGACTTCGAGGATGTTTTGAAGAATTATCCTAACAAGATTGTCATTGACTTGGTTCGCCAGTGGAAAGAAGTGAACTATGATGGCAAGTATGAGGGTATCTCCTGGGGAGACATCAACCAGAATCATGAAGCTCAGAATGAAGAGCACAAGATGAACTTCAAACAGACTGAGTTCTAATTAGTGAAAATGAATTAGTAATTAATGATTAACAATCATTGATGAGTAAATTACAATGGTACTTCAATCGACTTCGGGCAATGAATTTGCCGGAAGTCGGTTGGAGACTTCAACAAAAACATCTGCAAGGGCAGGAAAAGAAGCTTTTTGGTAAGCGTGATGTAGCCGTAACGGCTTACCTTTTCGATAGTCGGCTACAATCTCTGAGGTTTAATCCCGATCTTGTTGGTCTAAATTTCAGGAATATTGCTTCCCATCTGAATACAGATATACATATCCTTGGTGGGTATGATTATCATAAATATAAGGAAAGATGGAGTGCAGGATTCCAGACAGATAAAGAATGGGGAACGGATTTCAGCTATTCCTTAAGCTATAAACAGAAAGACGAAATAGGTGATGCAAGAACGAATTGGGAATTGAATAGACACTTCCAGCTTGCCTTGTTAGCTAAGGCTTATTATGCTACAGGAGAGGAAAAATATGCAAAAGAGCTAGAAGGGTTGTTCTTGGATTGGAACAAAAAAAATCCTTTTCTCCATGGTATTTCTTGGACTAGTGTGATGGAGGTTGCCATACGTTGTATCCAATGGACTGTAGCTTTGGCTTTTCTTCGCAAGAAAGGATATACGCCTAATGGTGCCTTGCTCATGGATATGGAGAATGGCATCAAGAATATGGCTTCTTATATCGCACAGCATTATTCCAGATACTCTTCGGCCAATAATCATTTGCTGGTTGAAGCTACAGCCATCGCCTATGCCGGTTTCGCTTTTGGCAATGAGGCGTGGACACAGCTTGCCATCCGCATCCTCGATGAAGAATTGATGAAGCAGAATTATAAGGATGGTGTGAATATGGAGATGGCTTTGCATTATCAAACCTTCGGGATGGAGGCATACGCTTTGGTGATGCACCTGATGAAATGTTATGGTATGAAGATTCCTGAGTCTTGGAAGAGGTTGATGGAAAAACAATGTGAGTTTGTGGCTTGTTCTATGGTGAATGAGACTAAGGCTTGCGAATTTGGTGATAACGATGAGGGTAAGATTTTAGATTTGGAAGGTGGAGAAATCTGCCATTACCGTTATCTTCTTCAATTTTGTTCCTTGGTTTTGGGAAAAAGATATGAAAGCTTTGAACATTTGTCCGAGACGATATCTTGGCTCTATTCTGAGGCAGAAATCGAAACCTTAAAGCAATTGCCTTTATGGACGCCTTCACAAAGTAGGACTTTTGGGGAAGGTGGTTATACTTTCCTGAGAAGCAAGAATGGTAAGATAGTAATAGGTATAGATCATGCACCATTAGGTTTTGGAAGTATTGCTGCCCATGGACATGCAGATGCATTGAGTTTTCAACTTTATGTAGATGGCGATTGCATCTTAGGAGATCCAGGAACATATATCTATCATTGCTATATACAGAAAAGAGATGAATACCGTCATTCTTGTAATCATAATACAGTATGGGCTATGGACCAGGAACAAAGTCAGATGATGGGGGCTTTCCTTTGGGGAAAGAAGGCTGATACTAAACTTTTGAAGTCTGATTTGACGGAAAATCAGGATTTCCTTCTTGCTGAATGCGTTTGGCAGAATGGTAATAAGCATAGTCGCTCTTTCTGCTTTAATAAGGCAGACAAATTGGTTATTGAGGATGATATGGCGACAACAAGTGATAGTTATGCTACTTTGGTGTTGCATCCTGCTTGTCAAGTGAAAGTTGAAAATGGAAAAGCAGTCATTCAACGAGGAGCCATTACTGTTTGTATAGAGACAAATATAGAGCCAACAATAGAGAAATGTTGGTATTCTGAAGAATATGGAAAGGAGAACGAAACGCACAAATTGTGCTATCCTTTAAATGATAATAAATTAAAAACTACAATATGGATAGAAAAGTATTGATTATCGTAGAGAACTTGCCTGTGCCATTTGACACTCGTGTCTGGCAGGAGGCAACAACATTAGCAGCTAACGGTTATACGGTTTCTGTAATTAGTCCTACGGGTAAGGGCTATGACAAGGAGTATGAATTCTTGCAGGGTGTTCATGTTTATCGCCATAAATTGCCAAAGGATGGAAATGGTGCTTTAGGATATGCTCGTGAGTATGGCGCAGCTTTGTGGCATGAGTATCGTTTGGCAAAGAAATGTTTTAAGGAAGTAGGCTTTGACTGTATCCACGGTTGTAACCCACCTGACGATATTTGGATGGTTGCTAAACTCTTTAAGAATAAAGGTGTTGATTATATCTTTGACCATCATGATATCTGTCCTGAGTTGTATGAGGCTAAGTTTGGTAAGACTTCTGGAATGTTCTATAAGAGCCAGTTGTGGTTGGAACGCCAGACCTATAAGCACTGTAAGTTTGCTTTTGTAACTAATGAAAGTTATAAGAAGATTGCCATAAAGCGTGGTGGAATGAAACCTGAGGATGTCTTTGTGTTGAGAAGTGGTCCAAAGTTGGAGCGTCTGAAGATTCAGGAACCAAAGAATGAAATCAAGCGTGGCAAGAAGTTCATGGTTGGCTATCTTGGTGTAATCGGCCAGCAGGAAGGTATTGAATATCTTTTGAAGGCTGCTAAATATATCAAGGAGTTACCAGGAAAAAATGATGTGTTTTGGGGTATCGTTGGTGGTGGCCCTGATGTAGAGCACATGAAGAAATTGAGTCATGAAATGGGCTTGGATGACATCGTAGAATTTACCGGTCGTGTTCCTGATCAGACTTTGCTTGATTATTTGAATACTGCTGATGTTTGTGTTAACTCTGATGAATATAATGCCATGAATGACAAGAGTACCATGAATAAGGTGTTGGAGTATATGGCATTGGGTAAGCCTTTGGTTCAGTTTGATCTGACAGAGGGTAGATATTCTGCACAGGAGGCATCACTTTATGCTAAGAGAAATGATGCTGAAGATATGGCAAAGAAGATTCTGGAATTGCTTGATAATCCAGAGAAGCGTAAGCAGATGGGTGAATATGGTAGAAACCGTGTCATCAATGAGTTGAGCTGGGAGCATACCAGCAAGGCTTTGCTTGCAGGATATGATAGATACTTTAAAATGAGAGGGAAGTAATCCCTCTCTTATTTATGGAAATGCTTTTATTGATTTATGATAAAAAATCGTAAGGAAATGTACGCTTATATACGCCAAGATATGAAGCGTAATCTCATGTGTGGGGGGGGCAAAATCTTGGATTAAAATTCTATTAAATCCTCGGCTTTGTTTCACCCTTAATCTGAGACATTATGAGTATTGGGCTAATCGAAAGTTTAGAGACCCTATCACTGTTTTGATGACAATATGGCATTATTTCATTCACAAGCATTTATCGTATAAACTTGGTTTTACATTGTACAAGAATCAATTTGGACCTGGTTTATATATCATGCATTATGGTACAATCGTAGTGAATCCTGCCTGTCGCATAGGTGCAAATTGCAATATTAATGCTGATGTTAATATCGGTATGGGAGGAAGTATCATTGGCAATGACTGCTATATTTCTCCAGGGGTAAAGATAGTTAAACCAGTTCATATTGGCAATCATGTGGTTATTGGTGCAAATGCTGTTGTAACAAAGGATATCCCTGACGATTGTATGGTAGTAGGAATACCTGCTAAAATCATCAAGCGTTTTGATCATAATATTCAACAATGGGTTAAAGTGTAAAACCGTTGTATTTTACTTATGGGCAAACAACAAAAGATTTTCTTTGATTTCTTGCGATTCTGTATTGGTTCTGCCAAGGAGATTCCTTTTTCTTTTGAAGAAAGCGGTGTGCAATGAGCTGTATCATATTGCTCAGAAGTAAGCCTTGCTAGGTGAGCTGTATGGAAAAAATATGGAATAAAATATAGATATATCGGGCGAACGGTTCCCGCTCCTCATTTTTATTAAGCTACTTTTCGGGGATGGAGCTTAGTAGCCCGATTTTACGAACTAACAATGTAATAACATTATAAATTAAAACAAAATATGAGTCAGCACTTATATTTCAACATTGGTCAAGAAAGTAGACCTGTAATAGAGAACCTCACCAAACAGAATGTTAAGGAATCTCTATTTTCTGAGCAATATAAAAATGCGTTCGACAGTCTTTCGTCTTATTTGAAAGTTTCAAAAACTAAAGATGACGAGGAAAGCGAACCGTTTAACAACATCTTTGCCTTTATTGGAGAAAGAGGTGCAGGCAAGACTTCTTGTATGTTGTCTGTAGCCAATGAATTGACAGGCAAATCTGAAAATAGTTTCTTGGACAACTATCAAGTAGTTAATAATTGTTCTTTCCATAAACTCTCACTGATAGACCCTTCTTTCTTTGACGAGGACCATGAAATCATAGCAGAGGTGCTGGCATCATTGTACCATGAATATCAAAAAGTTAAAGAGCCCAAGAACAGCTTCGATCGAACTATCCTCTTAGGAAAGTTTGCAGACTTACAGAAAGACTTCAATTGTCTTCTCGCATCTGATGCCGAAAAACCATACGACGACTTGGAACAATTGGTAAGTTTGTCTGCAGCAGTAAATCTAAGAGCTAATTTTGGAGAGTTGGTTTCAATCTTCATGAAATATATAGGTAAGCCTAACGGCAAACTAATTATCATGATTGATGACATTGATCTTCATACAAGCCAAGCAACGATCATGGTGGAGCAAATAAGAAAATACCTGGTACAGCCTAATGTAATCGTCCTTTTAGCAATCAAACTCGATCAGTTGGCCATGCTTAAACGCCAGCAATATACCAAAGAATACGAAGTATTGTTGGAAAAGAAAAAGGTTTCAGAAGGTGTCATAGATGAGATGGTAGAAAGATATCTTACCAAACTGATACCATTTGACCAAAGAATCTTTATGCCTACAGCACAAGAATTTCTCACTTGGGAATTGTCGGTTAAAAGTATTCAAGGAGAAACGGAAACTTTTAGCAGTGTCAGAATGGCTATTCCTGAATTGATCTTTAGGAAGACACGATATTTATTCTACAATACTGCGTTAAAGACAAGCTATATCGTTCCTCGTAATTTGCGAGAATTACGTTCTTTGTTGAAATTATTGGTTGGTATGTCTGAAAGCAATAAAGCAAACAATAAAGAGCAATTTAAAAAATATTTCTTCGAGAACTGGGTTCTCAATAACCTGAATACAGACCAAACTAATTGTATATATGATTTGCTAAAAGTGACAGATGCATTCTTGTTTAATGCCGCAGCTCTGAGAATCATCAAGAAGCAGTTTTTCTTAAAACGTGATGTTGCATTGGAGAATAGTGAAATATCCAACATTCTAAATGAAAGCAATGTGGTTTATAATATATCATTAGGTGATGTCATGGCGATTATTTCCTATTTAGAGAAACAAGACCAACCTGTGGATAAGCTACATTTTCTTTTTATGATTCGGTCTATCTATTCCATGCGTCTTTATGAGTTTTATGACGAGAGAACGGAAAGTTCGACCAATGTCGAAAAAAAACAGGAAAGAGTCATTGGGTTGAGCCCTTTTGAAAATCTGGAACTTTCAAACTACGAGAAATTAGTGGGTGGGTCGTTTGTCAATTCTATCATTACGGATATTCTACCAAAGACAGCATCTTCTTCTGATACTCGTTCACGTTCAGTCAGAATGATAAGCCTTACCCAATTGAATTTATTGATAAGTGAGTGTATAGAACATTTTGATGAAATAGACGAAAATGTAATTATGCTTGCGGAATTCTTTATGCTTTGCATATCAAGGTTCATTGATACAAAAGACCGAAAGAATAAAGCCTCAGACTTTCTTGAATTAGGTTATCGCAAGACTACATCTGTGAGATATGCGGATGATCTAAAGAATCGAAAATACGCCTTGTTTGACTTGAACTCATTTATGTGCAACATAGTTGACATAGAGAGATGTTATAACCGTTTCTTCAATGGAGAAGTATTCTTGGAGAAAGTGCAAAACGACGATGCAAAGAAATCGTTCTATTCAAAAATTAAGGAATTGACGGATAGGCGTATAAGGGAAAGGGACGGAGATGAATATAATACCAAAGATATTAATCACAAATGGCTATCCTGGGCAAGTATTCGCAATGCAGAGATTTTGGAGGACTTGATTGAATATCAGAAAGAGATTAGCTATTCCAAAGCTTCGGAATTTGATATTTTCTCCCACTATTTCATGGAATTGTCGGCATATAAACGAATGACATACGATAGGACTGACAACGGCCAGGAAGACTACTATGAGTTGGAGTTTTCGTTTGTCAAGTTGTTGTCCGGCATATTTAATGCAAAAGATTACAGTATAGCAAGATGGTTTAAGGCTATTTACGATATAGGCTACCAGAGTTCTACTTCTATTGACGTTAAGGCTTTGGTAAAAGGACGACAGGTTGAGGGGAATAGAACAGATACTGTCAGAAAATATATAGAAGAACATTATCCTGTATTCGTAAAGCAGGAAAATATTTCAATTCTTGATGAAGTGTTTGCGCAGTTCCCAGACAAACTGTCTAAAACAGAAATAGAGAAAATCGCCAAGCGAATTAACGAGATGGCCAAAGCTAAAATAGATGGAAGTAGTTCGACAGACGCTTAAAATGCTGTTTTTGAGAAGGAGTTGGCTGGAGATTATCAATAGTCTCAACAAGAACAAGGCTCAATGGGCAGATGTTGACTTTTCACAAGAATGGTTTTTGGAAAGATATACAAACTCTTTGAAAAACTATAGTTTAGACCAACTTTCATGCTTCTACAACTCTTTTCTTGAACATTGGATGAAACGAGGTGATGATAATAGCTTAAATTATCATCAAGGTTATTCTGTATACAATGCTGTATTGAACTTTTCTTCAAAAGTGCTAAAATTAGAGAATAATGAGAAAATTGTATGTCGATTTAATTCAGTGTTAAGATGGCATGATGTTACCTGTTTTCTTGGAGAAGATCTTTTCACGACAGCATATTTTGCTTCTAATGACATTATAAAGCAACAAGACAGGGAGAATTTTCTTTGGGCGGCTGTCATTGATTCTGACAAAGGAAGATTGAACGCAATGATGAAACGACCAATCTCGGATAATCATTTTCATCTTTTTGGTTCCAGTCTGATTTTTGAAATCAACTGGCTTGGACTTATGAATAATTTATCAAGTTCAAAGAACAAACTAATGCAACCGTTTGCATGTTTGAAGCATGGTCCTTCGGCATGCAAAGACACCGAAGACATGACAATGTATTCCTTGTTGGGAAAAGCTGCAGCAATAAGAATGTTGCTATATCTTTACATTACGGACGAGAGAAACTCAAATCAATTCAAGCAAACTGTGATTAATGTTTGCCAAAGCACAGATGATAAACTGTTAGTGGATTTATTGAGTGGTATTGATTCTACAATCCAAGGGTTCAAAGAAGGAGTAAACACAGTTGATTATGCCAAGCAAAACAGTCCAACGGATATTCCCACGAAACATCCTTGCCAAATGATGTCCTTTTTCAGTGGAGAAAGATATATCATGTATTCCATGTTTAAACGGATATTCGGAAACCATTGTGACGAATCCTATTCTTTGCTCTTTTATTTATATTTGGTATTGAAAACTCAAATAAGACAAGAGTTTGTTCATGCAAATGATGTTTTGGGATTGCAGAACTTTCAAGGCTACAATAGTGCAAAAAAATTAGGATACAAAAATAGTGACTCTTATCATACGTTATCAATTTTTACTGCAGTTAGCCAGTTTGTCTTCCGCAGAAACAGAAAGTTGGAGATACGTATAGCACCAGCCAAAGACAACGAATACGCCAAAGATATAAACAGCATTTGTGATATATTCAGAACTTCCATTGGATACAAGTCCAAATGTATTACAGAGTTCATTCCATATTTCATCATTCATTTTACGAAATCGAAGGATGATGGTAAGAATCAGCAATATCGACATAAAAAACTACGCGAAACGATAAAGAATACGGCTTTGGCTATTGGAAAATTCAAACGTTCTGCGGCCAATACCAAAGAGAACTTAGTTGGTCTTGATGCTGCGGGTGCAGAATTGGAGACAAGACCAGAAGTGTTCTCGCAAGCATTTAGATATTTACGGCAATATGTACCAGATATAAAGTTTACCTATCATATTGGTGAGGATTTTCTGGATGTAGTTGACGGTCTTAGAGCCGTAGATGAACTTATGAATTTCTGTGAATGGTCTAAGCAAGACCGCTTAGGACATGCCTTAGTCTTAGGACTGGATGTACAACAATATTATAAGAGAAGAAACAATTGGATAGCCTTGCCGCTACAGGTGCTTGTTGATAATATTGTATGGTTAAGACATCGAGCTTTGACTCTTGGAAATATTCCAGCAGAAAAAGAGTTGGATAAACTCTATGAAAAGTATTTCCCTGAGTTGTACAATATGAGAATCGTAGATTCCCCATGTAATGCCTATTATCAGTCATGGCTCTTACGTGGAGATAATCCACTATGTTATAATGGTACTTATGGAAATCAACAGGACTTTTGGAGTCTTTGCGACAAAATAGAAACGGAAGAAATGCAGCAAGCACGCGAGAATGACACGGCTGTAAACTTGTACCGTCTTTATCATTCAGAGGAGATTAAAGAAAAAGGACAAGCGTGTGTTGATTTGAAGATTTCCCAAAGACTTGTCTCTTTTATAGATGTTGTTCGGGAAGAAATGTTGAATGAAATAGAAAAACAGGGATTTATGGTAGAAAGCAATCCTTCATCAAACTTCAGAATTGGAGACATAGACAGTTACATTAGACATCCTATCTTCAAGTTTTATACAACTCCAAATCTATTGAAACTTGATTTCACTCACAATATTTCCGTGTCTATCAATACTGATGACAAGGGTATATTTAATACTTCATTAGAAAGGGAATATGCTCTACTCGCAGCTGCATATAGCAAGGAGCATTCAACAAAACAAGAACAAAATGATTTGTTTGAATGGTTGGATTCCATAAGAAAAATGGGGCTTGAACAAAGTTTTGTTCCAACTAACCAATAAAATAAATACGACATGGACAACAATAAAAACTATATAAGGACAATCGGCAGTGACATACATTCTATGTCATTCATTATAGGTGCAGGATTTAGCAAGAATATCTCTGACAAGTATCTTACATGGGGAGAACTCTTGCAAGATATGATACATGAGATGTACGCTAAGGAAATGCGTTCTGGATATATGAATGAGTGGGAAATAATAGACAAATATGGCTATTTAGGCATTGCCAGTGAGTATATCAGACGAAAGGGATACCATGAGGCGATTGATGTATATATCGAACAGCGTACACCTGTGCTTATATGTAATGATGAGGAAGGAAAGTACGATTTGAAGTTAGGCAAAGAGTTACTGAAGGATGTAGATGTGTCCCTTCACCGAACTTTGTTGAGTATGAAGGTTAAGAATATCTATACGTTCAACTATGACAATGCGTTAGACGTATATCGGGATTTAACTTATACTTCTGAGCGAGCAAGAGAAATCAAACAAAGTGATTCTAATCTTAAACAGATTGACGAACTTTTAGCAAAAATTGCAAGTTTGAGAAGCGATTTGGAAGCCTCAAATGACCATTCTTCTGATGACTATAAAATAACTGATTTGAGAGAGGATTGGAATGCACAATATGAGCAAATGTTAAGTAATTCTGTGACTCAGAGGGTGTACGATTTTCATGATTGCAAAGGGAAAACGAAAAAAGAAATTCTAGATGAAGTTTATAATGCTACATCATTATATAGACAGCAGATTTTGGAATCTGTGATTCAATGGAATACTCACAAACAAGATGCATATTTTGTTGTGAAAAAGAGTGGTGACATTACCATTGGTGATGCGAGACGAAACATATTCAAACTTCATGGTTCGCTGAGGACGTTGGACATCATGGATGAACACATTGATTATGGCTTTGATTATGATAATCATACCCAGTACATCATCGCACAGGAAGATTATGACTCATACAACCAGAAACATGAGGCTTTTGTTGACTTGATGCGTATAAGTTTGTTAAAAGACGCTTATTGTATCATTGGTTTCTCCTGCGATGATCCTAATTTCTTACTTTGGATAAATTGGGTAAAGGATATTGTAGATAGAGAAGCTGCCGCAAATAAAGAAGAAAACTTTTGGAACAAATACTTCATCAATGTAGATAACGAGGAATTAGACCCTGATAAGAAATTGTTACTCCATAATCATTATATAAGAGTCGTTGATTTATATAAGGTCTATCCAACAGCAAGCGACCGAAAAGAAAGATTGTTAGCATTCTTTGATGATATAAATAAGATGCAGACTGCCAAGTCTATAACAAATGACTTTTGGGAACATTTTGATTTCAACTCAAACAACTCTTTACAAGAAAAGAATACGGTAGTATATGATAAGAAGAAAATTGATAAGGTGTGGAATCTAACAAAAGACAATCCTTTTTCTTTCTTGTCAAAACCATTCGAGTATTACCGTTTCTATTTTTTGGAAAGAATTAGAAATGTTATCAAGGCGAGACTGATGGATGAAAGTATCTGTAAGTCCTTTTTGATGGCAGCAAATCAAGATAATCTTCCTTTGGATGTTGTACTTGACGATGATGAAGTAGCTTATATTTCAGACTTTGTCTCATCTGTAGCTGACATTTCATTAAGAGATAACTATAAACAGTTGACAGATGAAGGAAAGTTATTGGATAATGAATGGGAAGCGGACGAGTCAGATAATACTGCCCAATCAGTATTGAATCAAATCACACAAAGCCTTTTCAATTTTGATTTTGAGAAATGCTATAAACTGATTAAACATTGGACTCCTCAAAGTCAATATTATCAAACGATTCGCTTTATGATACAGGCTTCATTGAGAAGAAAAGTTAAGGTTGAAGAATTGGAAAACATCCTTACTGTTCATGAAAGTCACAAATATAACAATGACCAAGAATATATGGTAGCATTGGAATTGCCATTAGGACTTCATGAATATTTCTGGGGGGATAAAAACTTCAATGCCAAGTCAGAAGCGATACAATCGAAAATTGAAGAGATTGTTTCCAAGAACAAAGATGTCATGCGACTTTCTGATTATTTCACGAGACTACAGAAAGAGCTAAGAAAAGAAGAGAAGGTGAAACCGTTGGGACGTAGCGGACGAACAATGACATTCGGAAGTTCTGACAGTGTAACATTGGGAGCCATACGATTATTGCAGGTACTTGTAAAATTAGGATTCGTAACAAGAAATATGTTTGCTAGATGGTTCTCGAATGAAAGTATTTATCGGATTGTGGAAAGACTTTATACTTTCTATCCTTATCCATGCCTTTATTTAGCTTCTCAATGTACCAATAAAGATTTTTCGAGACGAGTAGCCCAGTTGTATTGTTTCAGTAGTTCGAAAGCGATACAAAAAGCATTGCCAGATATTTTCGTTAAGATACTTAGGGCTTGCAGTTCAGAATATCTATCAGAGGAAAGAAAAAACACGTTGTATATCTATGCAACCGCATTCATCAAATGTGTACATCCTAAACATTGGAAGAAAGAATTTATGACTTTGTATAAAAGGCAAAATTTGGGGAATCGAAATGAAAGGGAATTTTATGAGACAAAATATAGTTTTGCCCAACAAGCGGTTGTTTATATGAATGATGCTTCGTTTTCACATGAAATAATTGATAGCATTTTAGATAAAGGTGCTGATATAACACATAACGATAATGTGTTATTGATTGCTGCAACTAAAAACATAAAAGAATTAAGCAAGGAGCAGATTAGAAAGGTATATTTCCTTATGAACAATACTAAGAATGAGCCACAGGTCTTTATTCTGTTCAATATGAGAAACTTCATACCAAAACGGAAATTCTATGATTGGTTGGAACATTTAGACAAGAAACTGCTGAAATCTCCAAGTCTGATACTTGCTGTATGTCACGTTGCCCGACAGTGCAAGCGTTTTGAAAATCTTGCTTTGAGTTTGTTGGAAGAGAGTGATTATCTTTGGAGTACGGGTATCAATGAACAAGATGGGCATATTGTCGTTTCAGACACACTGTCAATTGATGTGGATACATTCGATAGAGATATCCGTATCATAGGAGATGCTGAAATAAAAGCCTTTAATCTGATAAAGACAGAATTGGCTCTTTTGGAAAAGGCTCAACGATCACGTTTTTATGAAGACTGTTTCCAAGATTGGAGCACGGAAGTTTATTCAATGAAACTTTTCTTGGTAAGACATTACAACACTTTTGAAGATAGCAAAGAAGTTGATGAGCTTATAAAAAAATGTGAGCACCTCTATTTTCGTATATCCGGGCAGAATAATTTGCAAGAAAAGCTTATACATCAAGAGTCGTACAAAGTAGAAGAAGGTATAACAGAACTAATGAAGGGTGTTCGTACTTATGGTATCAACCACTTCTTGTTGGAGTATGAGATTATCGCCAATCTTATCATGCAACATTGTACACAGGCTTTGGATATGTGCATTAGACATTTCTCTTGGGCAGTTACTTATAAGAAATATCAAAAATTCTTTGTGTCTCATAATTTTCAAACAACAGTATTGCTGATTCTTCATGTCTATAAACCATATTTTATGGGGAAAGATATGGAAGAATGGAACTTGAATGTAGATAAAAATGTAGTAGAAACCAATATGATAAAAATGAATAAATGGTTGAAAGAATTCGGTTTAACAGATTCTGATTGGGATAATTACCAACCAATTTATTTTTATAACGAACAATAAGGAAATACCTTCTACCTTGAAGTGACGAGAGTATGAGCTGTTATGGTTAATGCGTGGCTTGCATTGTCAGAGGCCTCCGTTTACCCAGAGCAAGCTGGTGAGATGTGTGAAGGGTAGGTGCTGGATGTTGCCGTGGATATCCGCAAGGGTTCGCCAACATACGGTAAGCATGTGGCGGTGGAACTGACGGAGGATAATCATCGCCAGTTCTTTATTCCTAAGGGTTTTGCGCATGGCTTCGCTGTATTATCAGAAACTGCGGTATTCCAATATAAGTGTGATAACTTCTATCACCCTGAGGCTGATGGTGGTATCTCTATCCTGGATGAATCTCTTGGCATCGATTGGCGCATTCCTACGGAACACGCTAATCTTTCGGAGAAGGATACGAAACATGAGGTGTTGAAGGACTTTGAAAGTCCTTTTGAATACTAAAAGGATATTGATTTCTAAAATCATCTAATCTTTTTTCTAAAATCATCCCGTCCTTCTTTATCATTAAAGAAGGCTCCACCTTTCTCACTAAGCCTCTCTTTCCTCAGGAACGAGAGGATGTAACCGCCCTCCGGTGCTCGGAACCGCTACGCTATAAGTTTGGCGGCATCAAAGCACTCGCTAGGTTGTGCGGGATGGGACCGCCTGTATTTAGAAGGAATAATTTGGTGTAAATTACACCTTGTATTCATTCGGTAAAGAGTTCTTGAAAATAGAGATTTACAGAAAATGTTCGGTCAATAAGACCGTGAGATTTTCTTAAACTATATGATAATTACTGTTTTGATTGCTTCTTGGCTGATGTTTTAATAGACTAAAGAGATTTATTGTTATGGATTTTTTATCTTCAAAAAGTAGAACATGAATAATTTTCGCAAAATGATGAAAATTGATTATTATGATTTGTCTTTGCGTTTGATAGGTTTATATCTTCATCCTATGGATGCAAATATAAGTAAGAATCTTAAGCCAGGATGGTATCCTTTTGGAAAGTATCCAGAACCCCAAAATGGCTTTATAGAAGTTCCGCCAGTTTCAGATATTGCCGCTAATATATACAAAACCAGTTATAAATCACCTAAAATTACGGTGGGTTGTATTGTCGGAAAAAATGGAGCAGGCAAGAGTTCTCTCTTAGATATCTTTTACAGAATAATTAACAATTTGGCATGTGCGTTGTCTTACACCAAGAATTCGCCGATACCTTCACATTTGTCATATGCTAATGGCGTGAATGCAGAATTATATTATGTGTGTGATGGTAAATTAACTAGAATCGAATGTGCTTATGAGAACGTTTCTGTATATCGTGAAGACAATTTGGGATTTATGACGAAAATCCAGATGCGGCAAGCGAATTTTGATAAGATCCTTAAGGGATTCTTCTATACTATAGCTGTAAACTATAGTATCTATTCCTTTAATGAATATGATTATGGCAATCATAGCTTGGATGTTGTTGAGGGAAAATGGCTTGATGGTTTATTTCATAAGAATGACGGCTATATGACACCAATAACATTGGTTCCTTATAGAACTAATGGATCTATAGATATAAATAGAGAAAATGAATTGGCGCATCAGAGAATCTTAGTGTTCTCACTTTTGTTTCTTGCCAAGAAAAAGCAGTTCCCTTATGGATATAGACCAAAGTACGTATCTTTTCATTTAAGAGAAAACTATCAAAAGGAAACTTGGGATAAATTTCTTAATGCTCATAAAGAATGGGACTATTCTCTATTGGAAAACTTCCGAGTTGAATTAGAAGATGTATGGGAGGATTTTGTAAGTGGTGACTTGGTTGCAGTTTTTGGTAAGGATTCTGAGATGTATAAATTGGTGTTGTTTTATTTGTCTTACAAATCACTAAAGATTTGTTTGACTTACAATGACTATTATGATCAGTTGGGTTTAGACCTTCTAAAAGGAATAGATAAGACTAAGCATGAGTCAGATATAAAATATCTAAATGCTCATTTGCCTATGATTGCTGAACGGGTGGTTGAGAAAATAAAAGAACAGCCAATTAACCATATTACTTTAAAGATTCATCAATGTCTTGATTATATCAAGCGGCATGAGTCGAGAACGGAGGCTCGTGAGACTGCCTATACATTTATTTCGAGGTCTCCGGCAAAAACTTATGAGGAAGTCTTTCTTCATTTGATGTATCCTTCCTTTTTCGATATGGACATAGAGTATGTGCGGGTAGGAAAGAAGATGGCAGATAAGTATGATACTTTTGAAAGAGATAGTAACACGTCATTTGAGTTGAGTAAGATGAGTAGTGGAGAAAAGCAAATGATGTATATGATTAGCTATGTCATCTATCATTTGAATAATATTCAAAGTGTTGATTCAGATAAATACAGGATACCTTATCATTATGTAAATTTGGTATTTGATGAGGCGGAACTATATTATCATCCTGAATACCAAAGACGATTTGTGGCGATGTTACTTGAATGCTTGAATGCAGCCGGAATCGATAGGCGTAAAATCAGGAGTGTCAATATTTTAATAGCTACTCATTCGCCATTTATATTGAGTGATGTTCTGACTGAAAATACATTGTATTTGTCTAAAGGTAATCCCGTGAAGGTAGATAAGCAGACTTTTGGCGCAAATTATTATGATATGTTGCGCTCTAGTTTCTTCTTTACCAATTCTCCAATAGGAGATGTGGCAGCTAAAGCTATGAAACGCTGGATTCAGAGTGCACAGAGAAATGGTAAAGCTCCATCAGATGAAATTATGAGAATGGTAGGTGACTCTTTCATTGCAAATTACTTACTAAACATTGAAGAAAATGTACAGGATTCATAATGTAACAGCAGAAATGCTGAAGTGGCATCTGGATTCCCTTGTTGGTAAAACCAGTCAATTAATGGAAGGGTTTCGTGATGGGGCGCTTACTTTTGACGGATCTGTAGGACGAACGAAGGACATCAAGTTTATTTATAAGGTTTGTAAGGGAAGTCCTACCTGGAATTTCTTGCAGTATTATTCTTCTTATGCTAATTTGAAGACATTGCTATCAGCTTCATGGGAAGATTGCTTGGCTATTTTGCATAATGTAGAGGTATGGAATACTGGTAAAGAGTGGAAAACAGGAATTAATAAGAAAAAGTTCTTGGCAGGAGATTTTTATTCTATTGGAAAAAATGATGAGGGATTGACGTATGTAGATGATTTTCATGATATTCTCTATCATATCTTTGTGGAGATGTTATATGAAAAGAATTTGGATAAGTTGCAATTCATCAAAAAAATGAATTTGAAAGTTTGTCCTTATTGTGGACGCAATCAGATAAATGTTGCCTCTTATGAGGGTAAACGAGATTCTAAACCTCCTATCGACCATTTCTTGCCCAAGAGCAAATATCCCTTTTTGGCAGTTTCGTTTTACAACTTGATTCCTTGTTGTACAACTTGCAATGATATATCAAACAAAGGTGCTTTTGATCCTTTAGAAAATGAGTTGTCTTTGGAAAATCCGCATGTATTTGTTGACGAGCATGTTCGTTTTAAGGGAGAATTTCCTGAAATGCTCAGTATGAATGAAGACGATTATGATGTAAATATGCAGTTTGCTCCAAAACGTTTATCTATAGGTTATAAGGATACTTTGAAATTAGAGGAATTCTACAAGGATGAAAAGCTGAAGATGATTGATATGCATGAAAACTTGCTTACTTTTTCAGATGGCAGGAAAAAAAATCTGGCATCCTTGGGGATAGAGGATAGTTACTTAAATGATATTCAGAAACAAGTTCTGGGGTACAGATTGGATGGTAAAACTTCTGTTAGAGAGTTTTATAAGTTCAAAAAGGAAATGTTTGAGCAACTTTTGGAAAAATATAAATTGAGATAAGTTATGAAAATTGAGGCTTATTCTGCTGGAACTCCCGTCATTGGCGCCAGGATAGGTGTTCTTCTGAATGTTTTCTAAACTGGCAAAGGTACAATGATATAGAAGAACGAATGTTGGCTGAAGTTCTATATCCAACATCTGTTGATGTACATTCTTTGCCAAGTAAGATAAAACGATACTTCAAGAACCGCTGGAAATATCAGTTGGTGTATAGCAAAGAAAGTCATTTAATGGGATTCTTGTTGAGAATTCGCTCTTGGGTGAATTGGAAGTGGGGAAAGAAGAGTGTGTGGAATCGCAAGGTGAAAAGAGACTATTTATAATAGTGAAGGTGTGGATATTAACGATATGATTTTGAAAAAGTAATAAAATATGGGCAAGCAACAAAATGCTCTGGCAAAATATAATCTAAGAGCTAATCGTAAGATTAATGGGTGGACACTTTCCAAAAAGCTTGGCGCAGGTGGAAATGGTGAGGTATGGATGTGTAAGAATGACAAGAAGGAAAAATATGCCATCAAAATCTTTAAGTTTGGTCGTTATAGAGCAGCTTATGAAAGATTTGTAGATGAGGTTGATTTTATGGAGCAACATCAAGGAATTCATGGTGTGCTTCCTATAATTGATAAAAACTTACCTTCAAAAAATAAGAAAAATGTAGATGCAAATATTCCTATATATTATGTAATGCCATTGGCAGAATCTGTCGAACAAAAAATAAAGAATTTCACTTTAGATGAAAAAGTAGAAGTTATCCAGATGTTGCTGAATATGCTTGTTAATTTGCATCAAAATGGCATTGCTCATAGAGACATAAAACCTGCTAACATTCTTTATTATAACGGAAAGTTTGTTTTATCGGATTTTGGCCTTGTATATTTTAAAAGGAAGAAATTCAAGACGCCAGTAGGTAAGAAAGTTGGAGCAAAACAAACAATCGCACCACAAATGGAAAAGGATGCACAGAGTGCTGATAGGTATAAAGCAGATGTGTATTCAATGGCAAAAACTATTTGGATTATTCTTACGGGGGACGAGTTCTCTTTTGGTGGTCAATATATAGCAAATTCGGAAATCGGTTTGTCACGTAAACTGAAATGTAACAAATACCTGTATCCATTAGACAAGTTGTTAGCACAATGTACTGATTACACAGAAAGTACACGTCCTACAGCTGAAGAAATGGCGAAAAGATTCGAGGAATGGATACAGATAAACAAAAATTGGAGTAAAGAGAATCTGATGCAATGGAAAGAAATACAAGAGCAGTTGTTTCCAACAATAATTCCTACTCATGCAGAATGGAAAAATGTTGAAGACATTGTGAATGTACTTCGACTTTTAGGTAAGTATGAAAGTCTTAATCATATGTTTTTCCCTAATGAGGGAGGAGCGGATTTGACGGATGCTGCCATTGCATATGAAAGCGATTGCATTGAGCTTATCTGTGCTGAAAAAGTATATATTGTAAAACCAAAGAAATTATCTTTCGAGTTTATCAATGATGAGGCAGAATGGAACTATTTCCTGTTAGAGACGGAAAAACTCAAACCTATAACAATGGAACCTGATCAACAAGATAACTATGCAGAAAAGGTGTATGAAATATCCCCAGCACAATACATCGCATTTGAAGAATTTGAGAATATGCCGAAGGCTGATGTTGATACATTTAAGTCTCGGTATGTATGTCGATACCTGAAAGGTTCATTTGTTTTCTTTCATAAGGATTCTGTCTATAAAAAATCTGTTTCAAAATACAGTGGAGAGCATGATAAAATGTCGAGTAAGGTATTTCACGAAACAATTGTGGAATATGCAAAAATGTATCATAAAGGAAAAAATAATCACTGCTGTCCCGTTTAGAAATCATCGGGCTTAAAAAGGCTAGGATACCATAAAT
>ENA-ORMS01000370-ORMS01000370.1-human-gut-metagenome-genome-assembly--contig:-NODE-370-length-46876-cov-7.914590_pt1 | contig 46876 bp, 69 predicted proteins | sample MGYA00242104_ERZ508997 | MGnify/ENA primary metagenome ERZ508997 (study PRJEB26280, sample SAMEA2338704) | human gut metagenome | biome: human gut; feature: human-associated habitat; material: faeces...
CGGGGCGGGATTGATACGGATTTCGGATTAAACGCAGAAGCCGAAGGACACGCCAATACTGTAGTCGGCGTTGTGAGAGCCGGCGACGCCGTTGCTGCTGACAGAGCAGAAGTCGCCGGTGTCGCCGCTATAAGGAGAACGCTCCCACCAGTAGTTCGCAGAACCATTGACTTTCTTGATAGTGGAATTACCGGCAGCGTAATACTCATACTGATTGCCCTCACTGGCAACCGAGTAAGTGGTCTTTCCGAAAATCTCAATTTCGGACAGAAGAAACAGCTTGTCGGAAGTGGTCTGCGTACCGCTGGAAGAACCGCCGCCAGTACCAGACTTCTTGCTGACCGTTTTAATGGCAGATTGCAATGCGGAAGGAAGCTGGCTCAGATAGGTACTCATGCGGCTTCTCATGGCAGAGCTGTTCCAACCGCCGCTGTTGGTATTGCTACTGTTCATCTGAGCGGTATCGTTCAAACAGTCAACCATCTGGAAGGTGATACCTGCCTTGCCGCCAGAGGTCAGGTCATCGTGGTCAAAGCCAATGATTTGCACTTGATAATTGGTGCCGCCGATATTGACCGTTTTCCGATCTCCGATAGCAAAATAATTCTTGGCCTGACCGAACTGAGAACAGAGTGCAATGTCTGTCCAATCGGTACTTTCCAGACTGCCGGACACATTGAACGGATATACTGTGACAATGCCGATGACTTCCAGCGTGAAGGTCTTGCTTTTCTGCTGACCTCCATAAGTGTAAGTCAACTGCCAGTCGCCCAGGACGGTAGGATAGAGAATCGCTTCTCCACCGGAAGCCTGTGCGCTGAGAACCTTGCCGCTCTTGCTCATAGTGACCGTGGTGCCGTTGTCCGCAATCACATGAACCTCAGCAGGAGAACCCTTCTGGCTCAGAGCATATAGAGCGTCATTCACCGTGGGGTCAGACTGCGTAAGCTCCAAAGCGGTCTTTGTACTGTCAGACAGCAGATTGGCCTTGTTCAGAGCTGTACCGGTCTGCTGAACTCCGTCCGGGTTCAGCCCCAGCAGATCAATCGGGAAAGTACCGGCTTGAAGTAAGGCCCTGGCTTCCTCCCAACTGATTTCGCCAATGGAACTTTTTAAGTTCCGGCTATTACCTGTTTCCTTGATAATCAGGTCTTTCATGTTTTCCTCCTTATTCAATGACAGAAATAATCTGTTTTCTGACAATAATCTCACTGGCAACCTCAAATTTTATTTCCAGGGTATAGCTACCAGCGGATTTCGGCTCAATGGTGATAGTCATTTCATGCTCGTCCAGCAGAGGAACGCCGGAATCAACCGTTTTCTCTTGGAACAGCAGAACATAGGTTGGATTGACGATTGTAAAACTTTCGCCATCACAAGCCGTAATTGCCACCGTAATAACCCTTCTCTCTCCGAGGTTCATACTCAGCATACCTTTACCACCTCCCGCAGACTTCGCATTTCATAACTTCCATATTGAACCGGCGCATATTCCAAACACTTAGGAAATTAGCAACTTCCAATTTATCTTCAAATCGGTTTAACCATTTCATTTCCACTTTTAAGTGCTTGGCGTCAACGGTGAATAATACCGTTGCGAAGTAAGAAGTATTTCCCGCTTCGTCTTCCGCATATAGGTCAACGATATATTGACCATCCTCCGCAACAGGAACGGCACACTTCCAAAATCCATCCTCTGACGGAGTGAAGATGATCTCCACCCCGTCAGAAGTACCGTACACTCTGGTAACCATTAGTCATTTACCTTAACGGTAATAATATAGGTTGCACCAGCGTCTACGGGGTTCGGCGCAATCGTTACCTGAGAGAACACCGGTGCATGAGTGTCCAAAATCACCGTGCGGGTTACGGTGGAAGATTTACCGGCACCGTCCGTAGCAACGACCGTGATAGTGTTTTCACCCTCAGTCAGAGTAAGCGTTGTGGAGAAGGAACCATTTTCCGCAACGGACACCTCCTGGTTATTCACCTTCACCGTAACGGGAGAAGACAGATTGTCGTTAGTGACACCGGAAACCACACAGGAAGGATTGTTCGTTACCAGATTGTCCACAGGAGAGGAAAGAGTCAGAACGGGCGGTGTAGTGTCGATAGTGATTGCGGTAGTAACCTGAGTAGCGGCATTGCCGTCATGGTCGGTTACATTGAAGTACACACTATGCGCTCCATCGGTAAGAGCCTGAGAGGGAGTATAGGTACAACGGTAGCCCTTTGTAATAGCGGCCTTGTTGATACCAGAAGTGACCACGCTACCGTTGTCCAGCTTGATAGAAATGGTGTTAGGGTCAATACCGCTATCATCGTCCGTAACTTCCCAAGTGAAGGTCGGTTTATTGTTCGACATTATGGAACCGGTAGTAGGAGATACCACCTGGATAACAGGCTTGACTTTTTCTTTGACTTGCAGTTTCAAAGAATTGCCAAGAGTGGGGTCAGAATCAGATACCGTGGTACTGTTTCCTGCGGTGTCCTGAGCGGTGATAGATACCGGATAATAATGACCGGTATTCTGGTTATAAGAACTGGTGGAAGGAGCCGTGATTGTGGCTTTATATGCGCCGGAAGTGGCGTCATAGGTCAAATCGTAGACTTGACCATTGATGGTTGCTTTGACCGTGGAAATTGCCATAAATTTACCTCCTTTAATTTTCTCCCGAATAGACCTCGCCGCTCATAAACGGTTTGGGCGTGAGGACTTTCGTGACTTCCGTGACTTTTACGGATAGAACATAAGCCGCCTTGGCATTGACAGGATTGGGTGAAATGGTTACTTGTGTGATTTTGGGAAGAGTAATAGTGATACTATCCAAATAAAACCCCTCCCTTTATCCACAATAGATTTCTCCGGAATAGAGAAACGCAATTTCAGTCCTGTCAATTTTGCTATAAAGCTCATTGGTGGTATTAACCAGAGTAGTGTAGATCACATACAACAGGCGTTCAATATCATTGGCGATTTGAAAGGTAAGACTGTTCAGGGAGGTCGGTACTGCGGGTGTATTTTCCGGTAGCGTGAGCTGACTACGCAGAACCGTGAGATTTTGCAGATAAGTGGAAATCTGACTCTGTGTAGGAATATCTCCCATGGCCCAATTTGTTTTCGCAGAAACAACCACAGAGGAAGGGTTATAAGGCACATGATAAACAGGGTCATCCGCTACTCCTTTCTCCGCTCGGTAAGCCGCAAGCTCGTCAGGAATAGAAGTCATGCGCTCGGCGATATAAGCAACCGCCTGTCCTACACGGTTCATATCCTGGTAGTTGTAGGCTCCCTTCATACCCGCCATATACTCGGCTTTTTCCTCGTCCGAGAGGGCGGTAAGCCCTCCCGTGAGGATTTTGTTTTTCAGGGTAAATACCCGGTCAACATCAGCTTGAGTTCTGTCAAATACCAAAGTGTCGATAACCGTACTCATATCAATCCTTTCACCTTCATCTTTCCGCTCAGTGAGCCATTGAATGTGATCTCGTCCACCAAGATCAGAGCGTCCATTTCATCGGTGTAAAGGGTTTGCAAGCCGATAATGTCACCAACCTCCATTTCCGGGTTTCCACGGTAATCCGCTTCATAGGTGTTCCGCATTTGGAGGTAGTTTTTCACATGGTTTGCCAGAGCCAGACACATCGTATCATTGGTGATAAGGGGATTTTCCTCCTTGTCGATTTCGCCGGTCAGAGAAACGGGATAGGAAACGACCACCGAATTCTCTGTTAGCGTCCTGCCCGTGATGACAACCGTTTTGGTGCCGGAGGATAACACCAAATCTGCTGCCCTGGCATAAATCTCCGAAGAAACCAGAGAGCCGCCAGTCACGGAAATTTGAATATCTTGTGCCAGACCAGAGAACTCAACATGGAGCTGAGTTTCGGTGGTCGTTCCCTCAAACAAAGCGGAAGTGTTCTCGTCCGAAGTGTAGGCGTATTTTGCCACTGACACGGCTTTCAGCTCGTCAATCTTCGAGATGACCTGACTGTTTTCATCAATGGAAGAGAAGTCCAAAGTGAAGTCAGTTTCCCGGTAATAGACCTTGCTGACCCTCATTCTCCGATAGGGGAGATTGCCGAACATCGTCACTTCGATTTTGGTGCAGTCAATCGCCAGATTGGTCGAGATAAACACCTCGGAAGATTCCGGTGCTACGGTCTGCGTGTCCAGAAGAACGCTCTCTTTGTAATACTTCACCTGAACGGAAGCCGGGTACTCGTTCAGAGGTGTATCAAAGCGGATTGCCAGCACCGGAAGATCGTGAGAAACATCGAAGGTTTTGGTGAAAACCGGGGCCAGTGTGAAAGTGCCGTTCTCGTCCGTCATAGCTTCGCTGACAAACCCTCTGCCGCTGGGGGCAGTGTCCGGTATAATGACCTGATTGCCGCCGTCCAGCGTCCACCGGTTCAGCTCCAAAGTGGCATAGGTGTTTCCGCTGGTGTTGCCCTTGTCCACGGTTCCCCACTCGCTGTACCACAAGTGCCCGTTGTCGGCCCATTCTCCACTGTAAATACCGGTCACAGTCACGCCGAAGGGCTTGATATGAATGATATTGTCATCATCAGTAAACAAGCGGCAACGGCAAGCATGAGCGATAAGCTGCAAGCAGTTCATGTGGGTGTCAATGGGAAGAGCTGCCGTGGTAAACATCTGCTGTAAGCTCTCGTCAATCTCCCAGGGGTTCGTTCCTTGCTCCGTCAGAGTCAATCCGGCGTCCAGCAAGACTTCCTCAGCCATATCGTAGAAATTCTTGGAACCAAGTTTGCTCTTGTAGAAGGTTCCCGTCAGACTTCCGATAAGGCCCGTTCCGCTGAAAGTGGCCTGATTGTTTCTTGCGCTGGGTTTTGCGTTCAACACATACTTATCGGGCTTTAACCACTCCACTGTCTTGTCCGGCAGCTCATAGCCGAACTGAATTTCAATGGGGGAGTTTTTGTCGATAAAGGAGTAAATACCGAGGGGATTGTCAGGGTCGTAATTGTGTTCGTAATCCAGCAATACAAATTGCATGGTTTCTGAGGGCAATCTTCGGCTCAGAGGGTCAACATCGTGCTTCTGATTTGTGGAGATCAGGTCTTTGTTGGTGAAAACCTTGTTGATACCATAGAGAACCTCTTCCAACCGGGGTCTGCGGTAAGGCAAGCCGTTTCCAAACTCTACGATTATCTTGTCCACTTGCTCTGCTCCGGTATTGACAACAACCTCGCTGTCGGTTACGGGAACCGTTTGTGTATCGACTTCATCTCCATCAAGGTAGAAACGCACCGTAACGGAAAACGGCCATTCCCGATACCGGGTGTCAAAGGTCAATGTGATACCGGGGAAAATGCGTGGTTGAGAGAATTGCCGGGTGAGAACTGCGTGAGTTTCAAATTCTCCGTTAGCGTTGCTCATGTGACTGGAAATGAAACCGTCCCTCAGCTCTCCGCTGGCCGGTGCGATCACTGTGTTTCCGTCCAATGCCCACCGGTTCAATTCCAAAGCAGCATAAGACTCTTCATAGGCAAAGTCGTAGTCAACCGTATCGAATTCAGAAATGCTCAATGCGCCGTTGCTGACCCACTCTCCGTCCGTTGCCGCATGAGTGTCTACATTGCCGAAGGTAATGCGGACGAAAGAACAGTTTCGGAGCATGGCTCTCATGCTGGCCTTGTAAGCATTGCTGACCGATTTCATGAGTCCACCTCCTTAGAACGGTTCACCGCAGTCAATCAGATTAACCTTGCAGTTGATATAATCAATCGGAAGCTGCGTATTGGGGTCAAGGTGGAACGGCTCTGCGGTGCGGTCGCCGGGGTACATCTTTCTGGTAGTCCAGGTGTTGTTCACCATGTCAGGGTAAGATACCGTGACATAGAAATTGGAGAACTCCTTCAAAATGCTCGACCATTGCTCCGCTGTCAGATAGGCCCATTCCAGATTGTTGATCTTCTGTTGCTCACGGCCCACCACCTGACCGACCACAACCGCATTTGCGTTTCTAGCCGAGTCAACGATGGTGGCAACCATGAGGTTCAAGCCCCTTCGGGGGCAAGGATATTCATGACCATTGATTCTGATAAAAGCTGCCATGTCCTTACCCCCTTAGTAAGCGTTGGAGAACGCACCGGTATTGACCCGGACGCCCCGGTTTCGACTGTACCGGTCATAAGACCGTCCAATCACATCGTCCCCGATAGACACAGACAAATCTTTGTCTTCAATCAGGTTCATTAGAGCATAGATAGCAGCAATCACACCGTCATTGGCCACCGTCACACCGGCAGAGATACTTTCGACAATCTGGTCGTTGTTCGCTACGGCAGTTCTGTTTCCAATGCTGCCGACCATTTCTGCTCCGGCTTCACGGGCAATAAAGAGCTGCCCTTCGTCCACGAAACCGCCCTCAGCCAACCGAGGAATACTGACTTCCGGGATAAGGCTGATACTAATACCGAGAATACCGACCAGACCATTGATAAAGGAAATAACATTGTTTACGATACGGATTACTCCGTTAATGAACCCCTCAAACAGACCGATACCTCCGTTCACAAAGCCCTTAAACAGGCTTGTAATGCCGTCCAGCATATACTGAATTTTCTGACTGAAAAAGTCCCAATTCAAAGCTACGCTGGAAGCCAGGGTAGCGGCACCTGCCAGTAACAGGCCAATGCCGAGAGGTAGACCAACGCCGGTGACAATCAAAATCAGGCCGAGTGCAAGCAAAGCAGCTCCCGCCGCAACGCCGATCTTCTTCAAAACATCTTTCACACTATTCAGAACAGTGTTCCAGTTCAGAGCCGCCGCCGTACCCAGGCTTGCCGCTCCAACCAACATTAGACCAATGCCCAGGGGGAGTCCCGCACCGGAGAACGCCAGAATAGCACCTACGACCAACAGGGCACCGCCAACAGCAGCGGCGATAATGCTGATGGTGTTCTTCGTCTGGTCAGACAGAAGATTCCAGTTCGGAATAATCGCTGTTCCCATCATCAAAGCTCCACTTGCCAACAGAGCAATGCCCAGCGGAATGTTAGCACCGGAGAACGCCAGAATAGCACCTACTGTCAAAAAGGCGACAGATACAATACCGGTGATAACTGCCACGGTATTTCGGATTTCATCACTCAAACCATTCCAGTTCAAAGCAATGGCTGCGGCAATAGAAGTTGCACCGGCAACCATGAGTCCAATGCCGAGAGGTAAGCCGCCACCACTGAAAGCGATAATGGCACCCAGGGCCAGCATTGCGGTTCCGACAATCGTAGTAATACGGGTCAACGGAGCGTTGACTTCGTTGACCAAACCGTTCCAGTTCAAGGCTAAGGCACTCGCAATACTCACGGCACCAATCGCCATGAGAGCGATTCCGAGAGGGACATTTGCGCCGGTAAAAGCCAACATAGCACCCACCGCCAGGGAAGCACCAGCAAGAATACCGGTGAGAGTGGTAAGAGCGTCAGTCAAAGGCTGGTCGCTGTTATGCCAGTTGATGACAGCGGCAGATACAAGACTGACCGCCCCCAGGGCCATGAGCGCAATACCAAGGGGAAGATTGGCACCAGAGAACGCCATGATTGCACCCAGGGCCAGCATGAAGCCGCCCACAATGCCGGTAATCAACGCAAGTGTGTTCGCCAGTTCAGCAGACATGATTCCCCAATTAACAACTGCGGTTGCGCCAAGACCGACTGCACCAGCAACCATGAGTCCCAATCCGAGAGGAATATTGGCTCCGGTCAAAACGAACATGGCACCGACCGCCAAGAGCGCACCAGAAACGATTGCGGTAATTTCGGCCAGGGAATTTTCAATCATAGCCTTAATCTCACCGACTCTCGTAGAGATAGCGTCACCAAGGAAATCATATTCAGGGAGATCGAAGTCAAACCCGTTTCCTCCCCCGGCCCCTCCTGCGCCACCGGCACCGGAAGCGGTGTCGGGAGAAAACACATTCAATTCATCAAATCCTGCGGTGTACTGCTTCAATTTCTTAGCAGCACCGGCAGCGTCATCAAGACTGGTTGCCATATCTTCGGCACCGGAAGCACCAACCGAAAGCCCGGAATAGTCAACCTCTGTAAGCTGGAAGCCGAACAGGGAAGCAAGGGCATTTGCGATCTCCCGAATAACCTGAACGACTGCGATTGCATAGGGAAGGATTGCATTCAAGGCCGGAATAAAGATATTGCCGATAGCTCTTGCTGCCATAGAGAACTGAGCTTGTAAAATACGGAGCTGGTTTGCGGGAGCTTCAAGGGTTCGCGCCAAATCCCCCTGAGCGGTTGTCACCTGTGTCATGATAGCGTAATAGCGCAACTCTGCCTTTTCAGCCTGAGTCATGGACATAACGCTCTTATCAATGCCCAGGGAGAGGGCTACCGCTTCCAGACGGGCTTGCGACAAGTCATAACCCAACCGGCGAAGCGGCTCTAACTCACCGGAAATACCAGATTGTAGTTTCTGCATAGCGTCTTCGACAGAAATATTGAAGAACGAAGACAGATCATAGCCCAACTGAGTTAGATTCTTACTCATTAGGGCAGCTCGTTCAGCGGTATCGCCAAATCCGGTCAGCAGAGTGTTGAACACGCCCTGGTTCCGAATCCAATCGGAAAGGTCAATGCCCAAAACATCACTGACGGTCTGCCCATACGCAAATGCTTCCTTGGCGTACTCACCCATAGCTACACTGAACAAGTTCAAGTTTTCCTGATATTCATTGGACTTGGTGATTGCCGTGCCAATCAGAGAAGCAACACGGCGCAATCCGTAGAGCATGGCGGTGAATTTGATACCGCCGAGAACATTGCCCAACAATCCGGTTCTGGTGGTAGCGTTCTGTATTGTATTGTTGTACCGGTCTGTACTGATGATAAGCCGCTGAATTCTGGACGGAAATGCGGAAAAACCATTGGACACCTTCTGCATTTCATCTGCAAAAGGTTTCATGGCAGCAGCAAGTTCTTTCATCTGCTGGGTGAACTTATCAATATCCGCTTTTTCCAGTTCGTCAATCACTCCCGGCAGCTTACCGAGCTGATTGAGAAAAGAGGTCAGGTTTGCTCTTCCAAGTTCGGTGAGAGGTTTCAAGCCATCGACCAGTGTTTTAATTTTGTCGCCGTCTGTCCACTTTAACTTGCTGAGAGCGGTGTTCAAAGCGGTCAGGCGATTGGCAAGAGAGCCGGAAACTTTGACTTGTTCCAAAGCTCTCAGGCCATTGGCAATGCGGGTCAGCTTGGAAGATACATCTCCACTGTTAAGACCGGATAAGGCGTTTCTTAACTCCTTCACGCTCTTCACAGTTTTGCTCAAACCATTTACGCTGCTGGTGGTAGCACCTTTCAGACCACTCAAAGCCTTTTTCAGGTTTTCAAGACCGGTGACTGCGCCGGTACTGTTTTCCTGAATTTGAAACTCCAAGCCCTGAATTTCTACATTGTCAGCCATTTACGCCACCACCTTTCTCTTGAAATTTTTTGTTCATAGACAAAGCGAACGCTTGCATATAGGCTTTTGCCTTTTCGTCTTGCTTTTGCTCGACTTCTTTCCGATGTTTCAGGTCTTTCCTCGTGTTCAGCTCCAAAGGCTCTTTTCGATAAGGTACGGGTTTTTTAGCTCCCATAGCTCTAAAGGCCGGGGCTACATCTACCAGGGCTTCGTAAATATACGCACCTTGCAACCATGCGTTTTGATTTGCCAGATCCTGTTTGATTTGAGCTGCTTGCCGATAATACTTAACCAGATTACAGTCCATTTCCCAATACTGCTCGTAGGTCATTCCGATAGCCAAGTAGTAAGGGAAACATTCATAGAATTTTTCGGTGTAAGCGAAACGGGGAGCGGGGCGTAAATCGCCACCGCCCCCTCGTTTACTACCGGACTGCGACTCGCTTACCAGTCCGCAGTCCAGTCCATGTTTCCCTCGTCACCCTCGTGCTGCTCAGGCTCGTCCATGAGGGCCAGAATGGGTTCGTTATACATCTCCACCAGCTTCTGAATCAACTCGTCCTTACGGGGCAGACGGGCATAAATACGCTCGATAACATCCTGCTTCACAAAGCGGTGGTGGGCCAGGAACGCACCAGCGAAAAGGGTGGGCAGATAGGTCATGGGCTTCCGCTCGACTTCCTCAGCCACGAAACCCTGCTTCTCCATCATCTGAACGGTCTTCCGGGTGAATTCCAGAGTGTAGGTCATACCGGAAGAGGGGTCTTTAATCGTCATCTGCTTTGCCATGATAAATCCTCCTTATCATTTCTGGCCTGAATTTTAGGTGTCAGAGAACACGATGGGACTGGACGGAGCGATAGAGATGTTCATGTCAACAACTTCGTTCACACCGCCACCAACAGGATAAACAGAGAGCTGGCCTTCAAAGCTGAATTTACCGTTGGAACCATCAGGAGTGACAGTACCGCCGCTCTCCTGACCGCCGAACCACACGGCATACTCGGCAGTCTTACCTTCCAGGGCTTTGAGGGCCTTGAACGCTGTCAGATCATAGTTCGCCACAAAAGACAGACCATCAAGGGACTGAATGCCGGAAATATAGGTCTGCATATTGTCGGAAAGCGTGGTGGTTTCCAGCATTTCGGGTTCGCCGCCCAGGTCGGGGAACTCCTTAATGTCAACCAGCTTGGAAAAGGTTTCCTGAGAATCATCTTTCTTCATCAGAAAAACCTTATAGGTGCTGATAGCCATGATTGTTACCTCCTATAAAGATTTGTACCGTCTGTTTCGGCCTGATAACGGGCCACAATCCGGTAAATAGTTGCGTTCTCCAAATTGGGAACCGGGGACATAGCGGTTCTAATGAAATTGCGCCGATACATCAGATCATCAACGACTTTCATGATATTTCGGCATTGCGCCTTTTTTCCGGTTGTCTTATTGGAGTAAATGTTGATCTCATACATCAGGGTCACAAACTGCTCCGTGTCGCTGGTGCTGAGATGTTCCGTAGTGGGATAATTGTCCTGCTCCACAATGCTTACATGAGGGAAAGAGGACGGGGTTCTCACATACTCTCCGCTCACATTGATACCGGGAAAGGCTTCACGAAGGGCCTGGGCGATTGGGGTGTAGATTTGATTTTCCACATCAATCATCGAAAGACCTCCTTCGCTAATCCCGGCAGAATTTGTTGGAGCTGCTTCACAGTGTCGTACAAGGACATATTGGCCGGATTACCATGCGTGATGACCACAGACTTTCCGTTGGCCTTTGTCCTCACTTCACCGTTCGTTCCGGGGTCGCCGTAGTAGCCCCAGGAAGATTGTTTTCCGTGACCGGCTCCGTATTCTCCCCGCCGCATACCATGTTCAGCGGCTTCCGGGTGATTGTCAGGATAGGTGACACCGGTTCCGAACTCGATGAAAAGCACCGAAGCTCCTATCGCTACAACGGCTCTTGCGCCGGTTCCTCTCTGTTCTACCGTGACAGAAACATCGTTGGTGCCGTCATACGCCGCCTTTGCGAAGTTGGCCGAAGCGATTTCAAATCCCTGCTGGGCCAGCCGGTCAAGCAACAGACTCGATTTCGCTTTCAGCCATGCGCCGTAGCGTTCCACCTCACGAATAGCCTTGTCAATACCGGCAGCAGATAAAGGTACTTTGATGACCTTCACGACACATTCACCTTGCTTACCGCATAGGAAATGGAATTCAGGCTCTTGGCAACACGCTTTACAATGTAGTCATACAGAGGATTGCCGTCTTCGTCATACTCCGGCTCTTTGTCAATGAACAAAACGGTATTTTCATCAATCGGACAACAAAGGTCATCAGTCACGATCACCTTGTCATAGGAGATGAAATTTCCGAACTGCTCAACCTGAGCCGAACCGGTTGCCGCCGAAATGTTCTCTCTCTGAAAAACGGCTTTTTTGTAGACCACACGATAATCGCCGGTTTCGTTGCCGTCCTCGTCTTTCACCGCTTCCTTCCGGTCATACAGAAGATACCAGAAAGGGACTTTATTCCGTTCCATCGTCTTCATCGGCAGTTTCCTCACGAATGACACTGGCAAACGGAACGATTTCACGAAGCAGCGTAGGCGGCACATCTCCGTCCTCATAAGAACGGGAAATGCCGTTTTCACTGTGAGCGGTTTCTCCCTCAGCTCCACGCTTGTTTACCAGATAAGCGGCAATCTCCACCTGATTGTAGGCATAACGGTCGGGAACCGTGCTGACAGTCCCATCGAATGGATAGGCCCGGCGAAGAACCTTATTCCCTGCGATAGACAGATAGGTGGAAAGCACAGTGTCATCAGTTTCGCCGGTCATTGCTTTCAGCATGGTCAGCTTTTCCGAGTCAGTCATACTTTCCACCTATCCTTTCTCTGTAAAATGAACTTAACCGCCAGCGACTTCCTTAGTGGCAACGGGAGTGCTTTCATCGTTGGCAATGAACACGCTCCGGCTGTACTTGGGAGTGGTAAAGCTCTGAGCAATGCCGGTGAACTTACCGTGATACCACTCGGGGCCATGGTCAAGGCCGATCTGGCCGAAGAGCTGATATTTCTCACCGGCACCGGTCTTAGCCAGCGGCTCCAGGAAGAAGTTGCCCTTGCCGGGAACAGGCTGGTAAACAGGGGCCAGCACATTCAGGTTCAGCAGCAGGGCCGTACCAGCGGGAAGACACTCGCCCAGATACAGATACACAACGCCGATGGGAGTCACCACACTGGACAGCGCAATGCCGTTGATCTCACGGGAAGCGGGAACCACGGTAAGGCCGTTCTGAACGGCGTCAGCGTTGACCTGGAACAGCGTGGTAGCGTCACACCACAGGCACAGGCCATCGGTAGGAGCGTTGGCACCGTAAATCTTTTTCACCATGTCGGCAATGTCCCACAGACCAAGGGGCTTGCTGCCCATGGCCTTGACATTGGTGGTGATAGCGGTGATAAGACCACGGGTCTTGTTCACAGTGGCGTCACTGGTGGCCTTGTTGTAGACGCCGTTGATGAAGGTGTACTCAATATCACGGTTCACCTTCTGCATCTTAGCGGCTACCTGGAAGTCCAGCTCATTGATGGGGTTCTCCTGCTGGTTGGTTACATTCAGGCCGCTCAGGGTGCCCATGTTGGACTGCTTGGCATAGGAAATGCCCACGGACTCCTGGAAAATCTGAGTCACATTGGTCTTCTGCTCACGGGTCACCACGGTAGCGTCCGGGGCGGTCAGAGAAGCAGTTTCGGAAATAGAGGGCTGAGAGCCGGTGCCGCCGCCCGTGTACTCCTGACCGGTCACGAACTCGACATGGTTGGTGGTCTTAGCCCTGCCGCCGATGATAGAACTCAGCGGACACCGGGTATTGCCCTTGTTGAAGAGCATACCGGAGTAGTTCAACACACCAAAGCTGGTAGCAAAAACATCAGGCATGATAATTCTCCTTTACTCGTTCTTCGCCTGGGCCTCTTCCTCGGCTTTCAGGCGAGTGTAGTAAGCGACAGCAGCGAAATCGCTGTTCTTCTGCGCTTCCTCGATTTTCTTGTTGTAATCAATGGCTCCACCGCCGCTGCCGGAACCGCCGGAGGGCTTCGGAGTCTTCTTGATAGCGTCTGCCTTGACTTTCTTCGCATAATCTTCGAGGAACTTGCCCTGATTGGCAAACACCTTGGCACTATCGCCATCGGCCAGAGCCTTAGCGGTGTCCTCGGCCAGAGCTTCATCGTAGCCCTGAGCGACAAACTTGGCCTTGTACTCGGAAATGGTCTTGCCCTTGCGAAGCTCTGCCAGCTCCTGTTCCATTTGGCTCAGCTTGTCAGCGTCCTCCTGCTTCTTCTTTTCCTCTTCGGAGAGAAGAGCATTGTGTTTGCGCTTCCACTCAGCAGCTTCGGAATTGGCCTTGGAGAGTGCGTTCTTCTGCCGTTCCAGCTCGGCAGCGTTATCCTCATACTCAAACGCTTCCAGAGCTTTCAGCTTGTCTTCTGCGGACATATCCGCATACCCTTCGATCTTACTGGTGTCAATCTTTGCCATAACAAATTCCTCCTGCGTTTAACAAGGCTGTTCACTCAGCACCGTTTTCTGTTTTTGTCAGGGTTTTCTCCCTGTTGCGTTTTAAGGTCTTCACTGACCATTTCAAGCCTTTCGGCATAGAAACCAAAATAAAACAGGCCACCGGCGAGAGCATTTCTACTCTGCCGATAGCCCGTAATGGCTGTCGCCGTTATCTCGGTATAACGACCTCATATTTCTTCTTACTGGCAGTTTCCCAAACCACCAGTTTGCCGTTTCTCACGGCAATCTCAACTCCCTTTCCACGGGAGAGAATTTCATTGATCTCCTGAATCGCCCTGGTTGACAGGGTTATTGTCGGGTTCATTCCCTGCGCCCTCCTTTGCGATTTTCGCCGCCTTTTCCTCTTGCTGCTTGACATACTCCATGCTCACGTTATAAGCAATCTGCGGGTCAGTGAACATTCCGCAATGGGTAAAGGCAAGCTGCGGAGCGATTTTCGGATTGTTTAGCATGGAAATGAGAACATTGGCCTTTTCCGTAATGTTCTCATAATTGCGGCGAGTGAAACGAATTTCAATAGCCGACAATTTCAGCTCCAAGGCTCCCAGGTCACGGCAAATCCGAAGAAGCAGTTTCAAAAACTCTTTTTCGGACTTTTTGAACATCAATTCACTGTCCTTGGCCCTGGCTTCTGCCGCCGACCAACCATCTCGCATGATGACTGCGGAACCGGTATCGCTGGTCGAGCTGCCGCCGTTTCTGTTCGGCATACCGCAAATGGTCAGAACCGTGTTATACATATGGTCAACAAGGGTCTGCGTCTGCGATTGGTTCAGCTCTGCGGTCAAATACTCAATTTCGGCCTTGAACTGAGGGTCAATGTCTTTGTACTTAATGGCTCCCTCTTCCCGAAGTAGTTTGAAGTCCTCGGAAGAAATATCGACATTGTGAAACAGCATAAGAGCCTGAATGAACTGCTCCACGCCGTCAAGCCGGTTGGAATCGACATTATTGATAGCGTCCAGCAGGGGAAGAACGATCTCAAATGCGCCGAGTCTTGCGTTGTTTGCCGGATATTCAATAATCGGAAGTCCCAAAAACTGTTCTACGCTGCGCCGAATGACCCATGTGTTGGTGATTTCGTAAAAGTGGTCATGCGTATAGCAACTAAACACCAAAGTTCCGTCTTCCAAAAGAACATATTTGACACCCATCAGCGGGGGAGTGCCCAGGGCGGTACTGTAAATGATGAAGCACCAGCGAGGGTCAAGGGTGTAAATCTCAGCGGGACACTCATCTTCTTCCACATCGGCTTCCCCATCAGGAAGCACCATACGATAGGAAGTGCCGCAAATGTGCGACCAATCTGCCAACTCTTTGTCTTTTGCCGCCTTATCCTCAGACAGCATATAATCGTTCAGCCGGGTCACACTGTCGGCAATCGCCTTATCATCTCCACGGGCCACATACTGAACCGGCTCTCCCATGAGATAGCCGACCTTGAAGGACACGATTTCATTGGCCCGGTTCTCGACCACGGTGTTATTGATCTCAGGCCGAACCTCTTTCTTCCTGCCCAGGATAGGCTGTCTGCCTTTGTAATAGGCGTAAAGATATTCCATGTCGGCCTTGTTGCGAAGATGAATGGGAAGAGCCTTTCTGAGTACATCGACTACATTCTGCTCAGTGATTTCACTCACATCGGTATAAATAACCCTGCGGCCATACATAGCACGAACACCCAAAATGGCACCTCCTTTCCACCTAATTCTTCATATTTCATAATAGCAAAATATTCAATGGTTGTCAATGATTAACCAATAATAATACCATTGGAGATTTCCGAAGTCAAAAAAAATTTCAGCAAGGACGCTGGAACACCTCGATTTTTCCTCCACGAAGCATACGGATTTCATTTTCCAGAAGGGAGAGGGAATCCGGGGCGTCATCATGCGGCACCTTTCCGCTTCTGGTGTATGTGGTCAGCTCCTTCATAAAATTCCAATACTGACTCCCTCTCTTGTAGGTGGACGGGTGCTTGAAATAGAAGTTCTTCTTGATGTTATCCGAAGCGAATTCTATACGAGTCTGTTTGTTGGAAATGGTGCGCTTCGTCCGAATACCAATGGAATATCCCTGCTGCCTGATGATTTCTGATACATCACGAGCATAATATTGTCCTGCGTTATTGGACTCAAAGGTAGCGGAAGCAACTTTATTGGCAATCAGGCACTTGGCACACTCCGGTTTTGTCACCTCAGCCGGGGAATCATCAAATACTACATCGACAATGTAAACCTCCGTTCCGTAGATCACAGCGACCGGCATGGAGGTACTGTCGCTTCCGCTTTCAGCGGTATCGCCTACCGCAATGATGGTATCGGGGTCACGGTCAGGCGGCAGCTCGAAGAAGTAATTCAGTTCGTCCTTGTTGAACAATAGGCCCTTGGCTTCAAATGGCTGCTGTTGAAACTCACTCTCAAACTGCTCTGCGGACAAAAGCTCTCTCTGCTCCCGGAAGTAAGCCGTAGTAAAGATTTTCTGGCCCTCTCTCTCGTACTCATAATTGCTTTCATCTGTCACAAGGTCAAGAGCCGGAATCTCAATGGCCCTCCAATTCCACCCCTCCCGCTGGGCGTGTTCCTGAATCCGTCCGATGGGGTCATAGATGGAGTATCTTGTTCCGGTAAAGACCATGGGGGTACCTTCAATGGCTCGGCCCATAATGTCGCCGGAAATGATTTCCCATTTGTCATCAAGCCGCTGCCTGTTTTTCGCTTCCTCTCGACCCTCCACACAGTCATCCAGGTACAGAACATTGGTGGCTTCGGAAAGACCGACCTGCCGAGCGTCAATAGACCGGCACATGATCGTGGGGAATCTGGATTTATGCAAGAGATTGATAATTTTGGTGTCGGCTCCCGTCTGCACCAGCCGAGCTTCGGGAAATACATCGTAGAACAAATACTCATTGGGAACCGTCAGGTATTCCAGGCACCCGTTGTAAAAACTCTTCACAAGGTCATCACCGGTTCCTTCCATGAGTGTAGACCGGTCAGGGTACTTACCGGAGATCATATTAACAAAATTGATACCAGTTTGTGACTTTCCCGCTCGTTTTGGCATGGATATTGTCAGAAGACGCAGCTTTTTATCAAGAATGTCTTGGAACCCCTGTACCATGGGCTTCAAATAGTGCCGCCTGGGAGCATAAAATCTCTTTTCCGGCTTCCTGTCCAGCTCAATGTAGGTCATAAAGGCATCAAATTTGTGGGGAGCGTCAAACAAAAGACTCCTGCGCCATACCTCATAGAAGCGTTCCGCTTCTTTTGGAGAACACCGGCGCAACTGTTTGAAACACAGGCCCCGCAACGCTTCGTTCCAATCGTGAGCAGTCTGGAAATCCGCATTTTCCCAATCCCGGCACAGGGAAAGAAGGTCGGCATAACCCCCGTTGTCTTCCGGCTTCCGGTCAATGTGCCGTCTGATACTCTCTGCAATCTTCAAATAATCCATATCTACACCTCAAATGATACCGAGCTTTTGATAAATGGCAAAAATTTTAGGAGATTGAATTGCAAACCAATCTACCATCTCTTCATTTTTAGCCCAGGCCCGTTCCGTGGCAAAAGAATTCCATTGTAAACCCGACTCATTCAGAAAGGCATGAATGATTTCGTGACGAATAGTTGTATTTTCGATTTTTCGTATAGCGGTTTCCTCTTCATCTCTCCATTCCGGGGTACTTTTCAGGTTCAAAATAACAATTTCTTTATCGGTATTACTGCAATATCCACCATAGCGCATTTTATCAATAGTTTCGTCTTGTCCGGCATTTACCCTGCGAATTGTGTACTTAGTTCCCAAAATATCAATTTTCATAGCTACCTCCGAAAGAAAAAACGGACTACCGGATTTCTCCGATAGCCCGTAATGGCTGTTACCCTCACCCCTGCAAGGGCCATCATTTCACTTTTGCGCTCAATTCCGCATACTCTCTACTGTTTTTCTTCACTGTCCTCTCGATAACCCTACCGTTGCTGTAAAGGACTCGAAAGAGAATTGTTGACGAAAAGACATTGCGAGTCTGCGTCTTGGTTTTCTTTGTTCCGCTCATGCCGCCCATCAATGCACCCGGATAGCCAAACGCCAGTCCTCCAACCGCAGCTCTGCCCAGGGAAAAAGGTTTGTTCTGACCAATCGACTCCTGAGCAATCCCATCGTCACAAGGCACAGCGGCGACCGAAACCGGCTTCCCGCTCCGAAGCGGAAAACCAGGACAAGTCAATGTGAAATCTTCAATCAGATCGCTCCACTCTTTGTCGGGCAAGTCCCAAATGGTTTCCTCTTTGTTTTTGTTGCCCATAGCCGCAAGCGCACCGGTAAGAGTTCCGTTGTCGGAACAAACCGTGACCTCAGTTCCGTCTTCCAACTCCCGCAGATAAAACACAAAGGGTAACGAGCCTTTGCCCATGCGGAATTTCGTCTTGACTTCAATGCTTTCAGACGGACACTCCGATTTGATGGTACAAGACTTTTCACATACGGTTTTCACCAGAGAATAAGTATCGCCGGTATTCATGGGTAATGTAAATTGGTAATATGCCATGTCAACCAACCTTTCTTCTCAATTTGTACCAAGTGGTACGGCTTATGTTCAATTCCCGGCAACAATCGGCTACGGTCATGATACCCTCACGCTGTTTCTGGCGATAACTTTGAAATAGCTCAACGCCAATGTTTACCGGTTTCCGTCCCTCTCTCCATGCGGGGTCATGTTCTCTTTTATAAGTTTTCCCATCTGAGGTGCGCTCCACGATCATGTCCCGCTCATACTCAGCAAAGGCCAGCATAACCGTCACCATGACCTTACCCATGGGCGTATTGTCCGCAATTCCCATGTTCAGAATATTTACCTTGATACCACGGTCAACCAAATCCCGTACCAGCAGGGCACCTTCCGGGGCGGTTCGAGCAAATCTGTCCAGTTTACACACAACCATTTCGTCCCCCGGCCCCAACTGTGAGAGAAGGTCATCGAATCCTGGACGCTCCATGCTATGACCTGTGTAAGTATCAAGGTAGATGTTTTCCCTCGGAACATCGGCATTGATAAGACGCTCAATCTGATCTTCCAGGGACATACCGTAGAGCCGTTGACCTCTGGAACTGACCCGACCATAGCCATATCTCATTTTGATTCACCGTCCGAAGAGAGAAGGGCATTAAGATCATACTTCTTGTCTTCGAGCTGGTCAATCACGATTTGGTCAGCTCTGCGAGTTCCGGGCTTCCTCTCCTGAATGACAATCTCATATCCCAAGACATTCAGCATTTCCACCGCCTTGTCAAAGGACATATTGGAATTGACCAGCCGAGCGGATATGTCATTGCCACGGCTTTTGCCAATGGCTTTTGCCATGGTCAGTAGGCTCACGCCCTTTTCGCTCATGATGTTGCGAATGGCTTTGTTGATTTTCATGGTAAGCACCTCCGTTGTCTTTATGTTACACTAAATATCTTTGGTTGTCAATAGGGAGTTAGATATTTTTAGTGACTAAGTGAATTCTTGATGAATTGCAATCAGGTCGCAATAGGTCGCAAATCAGTTGTAATTCCTTTTTATTTTTTTTGCGGATTTAGAAACTATGAGTTTGAGATTAAGTCTTTTTATTTTTGTCGGAATTTTTTCCACTCACCCCGCCCTGGCTCCCGGCCATATATCCCCCGGCCCCATGACGGGAAAATAACCCGCCAGGGGCCAGCACGAAAGCGTGAAAAAAGAAGGGCCAGCGGATAACCCGCCAGCCCTTCAAGCTGCACTATTTATTTTTTTTCACGCAATCCCACAAAACCATAATAGAGAATAACAGAACCGCTATTATATACATACTCAAACCCCTATATCAAGTAATAGTAAACCGCTTGCAAGTGGTGATCTTCATGAACTGCTGCACCAACTCAGGGAAGCGGGCTTTAATGGCCGTAGTATCAAGCCGGGAAGACTGAACCGTTTTATAGGTCACTTTATATTCACCGGCTACAATCGTTTCACGCTCTCCCATGGCAGCCTTTATTTTGTCGCTGAGTGCTTCCATTTCTGCCGTGATTTCTTCCCGCATACGCAATAGCTCCCGGTATTCCCTGCAATCTTGCTCAATGAGCTGTTTATAATCAAGCATTTTTAGCGCCCTCCACTTCTTTCATAACCTTTTCTTGAATAGCCTTATAAATGGCGGCATTTTCTTTATCAGGCCGAACCGGGAGAATAAACGCCGTCATAGCATCGTCAAACCCATATTGAAACATGATGCCTGTATTTTCCCCTTTAATTCTGGGATAAAGGCCGAGGAAAGGCGGCAAAAATTTTTCATCAATCAGGCAATAACTTTTCGCATTGGTTATGAATTTAGCAAAGCCGGGTTCTTTACAGCTGCCACGCTTACAAGCGCAGCTCCACGGGGAAACATAGGCCGGATCATATTCAAAAGGATTGAAGCCAGAAAAGACCTTTTCTAAATCCTGGGCGGGTTTATCAATGTTGGGCATATCATCATAGGCCAGATCAAAGGCTTTTGCCACCTGGGAAAGAGAGGTATTTTTGAATCGGATAATCATATAGCCGTCACAAAAATAAGTATCATTTTCTTTTTCAGCCCAATAACAACGATCTTTCATAGTAGTATTGGTTTTCTTGCTATCCTTGTAAAAACGCTTAAAGGCGGGAATCTCGATACCCATAAAATCACGAATTGCCATTGTTACAACCTCCATTAAAAGAAATAGAATAAGTTAGAACTTCTCGCCAGGATTGCATAATAATTACCGCTCTCCCGGCCTTGAAGCAAGCCGCCATTCAGACCATACACGCCGGAAGAATAACCGATTTTCTCAACCGGTTCTGTTATGCTCTTCGGGTCAGCTTCGGTGATGTTTACGGCCATTCCCAGCCGCACAAACTCCCGCAGCTCTCGCAATGTGTATTTTCTCATTTTCTCGCCGCCCTTCTCAATTCCCGGTAGATCAAATGGGAAAGCTGTTTTTCCGCGTCTTCTTCCGTGAACTTCTCCCGCTCCCGTTTCGACTGATTCAGAATGTCGCCGAGATCATCAACCGCAGAACGGTTATAGTAATAGCAAGTATCTAACACACTGGGAAGACCCTGGCACCATTCAATAAAGACCGCTTCAAGGGTCATGTTGTGCGCCCTGGCATATTCCGAAGTATAGAACTTTTCCGCTTCCTGAGTGGCAAGGATAAAAGCGGCGACATTCTCAAAAGTGGCCGGGCCGGTAAAATCGTACCCTTCCGGGTGAAAGTGTTCCATGATATAACGCCGGATATTTTCCCGTGCTTCCCTGGTTGTTGTTTTCATCGATTGCCCTTCCTTTCCGGCCTTTCGGCCTGTTAGCGGTTGCACTAATTATCTTTGGTGTCTTTATACTACACTAAATATAATTGGTTGTCAATAGGTTTTCACAAAATATTTTTAGTGTCTATTTCTTTTATATAAGGTGTGTGTAAACTCAAAAGAAAACGGACAACCGGCGGCAGATCAACCAGGAACGGGCCAGGGGGGGAGGGGCAGGGGCCTACCATCTGCCGGTGCCATCGACCCGGCCAGGGCAAGCGAAAAGCTGCCCACCTCCCGTCCTGGGAGATCGGCAGCTCTCGCATAGTCGATAGTCGCTAACCCTTGTCATAGTCGCTCGGCTCATAGTCGATAGTCGCCAGAGTCGGCGGCATAGTCGCTCACTCTTCGCCCTGATAGTCGCCAGCCGTATCTTCCAAATACTTCTGCTGTAACTCTTCCGGGGAAGTCGCTTCGCCAAGCTGATTGTTGGGTGTAAGAACAAACTCCTGCTTGTCCTGATAGCCCATGTTGTTCTTCATCAGGAAGATACCGGAAACGGGATTGATTTTCCCGTTTTGCATATAGTCCTCCATCTGAGCGTTCAAAAGTTGGTAGGCTTTTTTAAGAGAGTTACGACTTTCCTGCGGAATATAGGCACTATCCACGCCATTTACCCAAGCCCACAAGGTTTTTCTATCTACTCCGAACGCCAATGCCATTCCTGCCACACTGGGCTTCATATCATTCTTGGCACAAAGTCGAAAATACTCCGACACTCTCTCCAACACAAGTTCAGGCTCAGTCATATCCACCTGCGGCAGGCTGGACACTTCAAGAGAGTGCGTAATATATTTAGTGTTCTCTCCCGGCTCCATGTGTACGGTCTGAGCAATGCTTCGGTCAGGCCGCTTCCGTTTCACAACTTCTTTCGCTGTCTTTTCGACAACCTTCTTATCCATTTCGATTATCCCTCCTTAGTGAGTTTAGTGACCCATTTTCGGATTTTGCCATAAATCCCCTTATAGGACGCTCTATATAGACACTTTATAGCAATTTCTTAAAATGATTCACTAAATACACTATTTTGACTAAATATATTTATCTTTGCTAATTACATTTAGTGTTCGCTAAATATTTTTAGCACACACTCGACTGTTTTATCAAATCAGCCAGTTTTCCAATACCTCGCTCCTGATAATAGTCGCAGTAGGACAAACAACTGACGAACACACTAAATTTCTTGCACCTGATTTCACCCAGGAAGTTTGTGCGCTTCTGGTCAGCGTGTTCGCAGTGTAAACATTGCTTGCAGTCACCCATGATAATTCTCTGTTTCTTCCGAGCTTCGAGGTTTTTCTCCAAGAACGCCTGAACCGCACGAAGGTTCTTGACGGCTTCTCTCATTTCGCTCTCGAAGGAAACAAAGTCCGGGCCTGAGTAGCCTGAGAATTCATCAATCATTTTCCTCATTCTGCGATAGAGCTTCACACGGTTGTTTTCGCTGCCCATCTCAGGGACATATTTCAGGAAGCTGGTTTCCCGGCTGTTGAACTCAGTTCCGTCCTCACAGACGATTTTGGTTCTCTTGGGTGTAATCCTGCTGATGACATAGGAGTGATAGAAGTTCAGTGTGGTGTCCTGCCGCCAGCCGTAGGTAATAATGCTTCTCACACAGACCTTCATTTTGACACGAAGATCAGCTACCGGAATGATCTCTTCAAAGTCGTTTCTTTTGATGAACACGCTTACACACTTCCTTTCAAACGAATATCACGGTACGAAGGATAGCCGGAGTAGACCGTCTTGCCGCCGTGCCATTCCGGGTGAGCTTCCATGTCAGCGTTAAACCGTTTTGCGCTGCACACGAAGTAACCGTTGGACTTGCACCAAATCTTATAGGAGTCGTAGATGGACTTCGCTCTGGTGATAACGCCCTCGGCCTTTTCGCATTTTTCTTCAAGGAACTGCAACACAAGGTCGTTGTCTTTCTCGTACTGCTTGATGACCTTCCGCATTTCATCGGACATTTTCAGGCCGAACCGCTTATACTTGAAATAACCCTCGACCAGCCAAGCAAAGATACCCTGCATAGCTTCGGGAGTCTGAAACTCGTTTTTCAGATTCTTGTCCTGCTCGTCTTCCCGGAAGTGCCGGTTGAACTCGATCACTCTCACACGGTCGGAAGCGAACAGGCTCTTGTCATTGACTGAGGGAAGGTCGTTGCAGGAGAGCCAGAGTGTGAATTGGGGGAGGAATGTGTTGGCGGCTTCATAGAGATTTCGGGCCTTGATTTCCTCGCCGCCCGTGAGCTGCTTAATGGTTTCCTCATCCAGCTTCCCATACTGATTGCTCTCGGCCATGGTGACAAACCGCTTGCCTTTCAGAGAAGCAAGCATGGGGTTAGCTGCTTCGGCATTTTTGGAGCGGTCGGACTTGCAGATAATCGACACCGGTGAAACGGAAGCATAGTCCCCGAGAAGGTGGTGAATAGCACTCAGCATGGTAGACTTTCCGTTTCTGGTGGTCTTGCCATGGAGAATGAACATACACTCTTCGTTCGCCATACCCAGCATAGAATAGCCCAGGGCCTTTTGCAGATAGTCGGCCTTGTCAGGGTCATTGGAAGTGACCTCAGAAATAAACTGCTCCCACCGGGCGCACCGGGCGTCTTTCAGGGTGTAGTCAAAGTTGGTCTGCATGGTCAGAAAGTCATGCCAATCATGTTCCCGGAACTCCATCTTTTCCAGGTCGTATGTTCCATTCAGGCAGTTGATGAGATAAGGATTGGCGTCAAATCTCGCCGCTTCGATTTTCATATCATCGGCAGCGTCTTTCATCATGCGGTCGCGAAAACGCCGGTCGCCCATTTTCGCAATGAACTTCATATACTCCCTGCGCCGCTCTTCGTTGTCAATCTCTCCGCAGTAGAGGGCCATCAGGCGATAGAATTCTTTGATTTTACCGGCGATCAGCAATGCGCCAATGTCCTTTCTCCATGCGCCGTCAGAGTAGGTAAACCAGCACTTCGCTTCCGGGCAGTAGCGGGTATCGTTCTGGTAACACTCAGAGAACAGCTCGGCCATGCCGGACTCGTCCCAGGAGTAGCCGGTGCCGCTGATTTGATGACTGCGCTCGGGTTGCGCTTCCTTGATGTAGAACATCTTGCGGGACAAATCTTCGTCCATGATGTAACGGCCATTGGAGAGCTGAAAAAGCTCCAATTCCTCAGACGGATTCATAATTTCATCTGCCATTTCGTGTCACCTTTCTAACCGCTCTCGCAATCACCAGCATGGCGCAAGCCTGAGCGTCCTCGTCCCACCATGCACATTTCGGGCCACAATGAATCGTGCCTTGACTAAACGGGCACAACTTCTTATCATTTTCCATTTCTCAGTTCCCCCCCCCATAAAAGAAAGCGTTTTTAAGAGCTTCATCGACATGGCTCATGATCTGCGGCGGCAGAGTACAGATATACTTCCAGTTCTCAGTTACATCTACTACACGGACTTGTTCACACTCCACCATGCTCGGCTCAATGTTTTCCCATGTAACCGGAACATGAGTGGGCATTTCCAGCTTCTTGAACTTTGTGGTCAAAGGAACGACAATACTGGTAGGAGAGAACTGGTTCCCCACATTATTCTGAACAATGAGCCAGGGACGGTTGCCGCCCTGCACATGGCTGTTCTCAGGAACCGGAATGTTAATGAGAACAACATCTCCACGCTGATAAGGTTTCATAGTTACCTCCAATATCGAAAACGGTCAAAGAGGTCAATTTCCTTGTCCCGTTCTTTCTTGATAGCTTGTTTGGTCTTCTCCCATTCCTCCCGCTCTTTCCGATACTGCTCACAGGAGATATGGCAAGTTTCAGTACGAAACTGGCAGTTGTGACAACATTTTATCGTGCTTACCATGACTACCTCCGATACCGTGTGACACTATTCACGATCAACTCAACCTCAGAGCGGTCAAGGGGAGGTTGGCAAGCCACAGAGTTTGCGTAAAGCAATTCTTTATAGATTTCAGCCTTGGAATAGCCCTGGTTGTGCATTTGTCCCGCCAGGGAAGTCAGGCTCAGGTTTCGACTGCCGGGCGTAATGGGAGGATATTCAGGCTTCAAGGCGATCTTCCCGTTGATGGGTTTCTGATAAATGGGAGAATAAATCCGCTGAGGGGCAGAGCTGCCGGTATTTTCTTTCGTGGCTTCCGGGAAGTATTTTGAAACGACATAATCAATCGCTTCCTGATTTTCGATGACCTGAGAATAAATCAGCACATTCCCGGTCATAATGAAATACCGGCTGCTCCGGTAAATCTCCACACCGTTTCGATTATTCCGGCCCTTAAATGGGAGGGAACCTCGCAGGAGAATATGAACGCCACGACCGCTCCGGCTCTTCTCCGTATAGGACTGGCAATGGCCTATAATGTCAATCGCAAGGGCACTCAGAAAACCGTCATCAAAACCGGCGTCAATGTCTATCCCTACGATACCGGTGTCATGAAACACATAACCCAGGCCGTCATAGGCTCCGCTAAGAACCGCTTTCTCAGCAGCTTCAAAGGAAGACCATGTATCGGGAAGAACGGAAGACGCTGCCTTGCGTAGGGTAGACTGCATGGGAATTTTTGAATTGTTCCAGACATTCACCCATGCCTGTTCCTGTTTCAATTCTGGTGGGAGATTTTCATATTTCATGGGATTACCTCAGCTTTCATAAGGTGACGGTAGACTCCAATCCCAAGTCTGCCCACCTTCATACGCATTTCGGAAATGGTTCCGTTTCCCATCGCCTGAAAAGAAAATATAATCAGAGGGCAATACTCTACCTACATCGGTATCTCCCGCCTGTTCCGCAAAATAACGGGCCAGAACATCTTCACATAAGGCTTTCAATTCTTCGTCAACCGGATTGTCCGGTGAATAACCTACAAACTGGTAAGGTGCGCTTACAACTTCGATGATACCTTTTCCGTATAAGTCGCACCGGTTTAGAACGCACCACACACAGGCCGCTTTTTTGGTATCTGAGGGAACCCCTCTTGCTTCTCCCCATAGCATTTGAGCCAGGGCCACGGCTTCTTCTTCGCTCCACAATGGGAGAGAGGGAGTCGGAGTCGGTTCCGGCGCAACTTCTACAACCGGGGTTTCCGTGGTAGGCTCTGGCAAAGTAAACTCCGGTGCCTGTACGCAGGAAGTCAACAGGAGAGAGATTGCCAGAGCCATGCACAAATTACGCATTGGCAGAAGACCTCTTGTGGGTGGTCTTGGGCTTTTCAATGGCAAGATAATACTTGCCGTTCACACAGACCGGATAGCCGGGAAAACGGTTGCTGGCCCTGCGCTCTCCCGTTTCATAGAGCTTCTTCGCTTCCTCGACCGGCATTTCACCGGAAACATGGTCGGAACCGGCGACCATGATATACGGGACTTTCCCGTTATTGTTCACGAATGTCATGCAGACTTCCCCTTTCTTTGTTCCACGCTTCCACATCTACGCCGATTTCTTTCAATTTCTCTTTGCAGAGCCAAGTGTAATCGTCCGGCATTTCGTAGTGATGAATGAGCCGGTCATGCTCGACAGAAAAGGCTTCATAGAACCGGCGCAAGCGTTTCGGGCCGAAGCCCAGGTGAACCATGAGTGTGTAGAGAACCATTGCGTCAATGTCATCGGTGTACCGTTTATCCGCTTCGATGATCTGACGGCTGATTTCCATTTCCATAGCCTTTTTCTCAGCCGCCGTGAATGTGGCCCCGTAGACCTTTCCACCGGTTTTCTTCACATACATAGTCACTCCACCTCAATGTCCTCGAAGAAAACCGGGTACGCTGCCAGAAGCGTGTGATAGACCATTTCGGCAACCACTCTCATGTCCGGGTGTGCTGCGGGACTGGTGCGAAGCTTGATGAAGTGTCGCCACTCTCGCATATTGGCCGTCATAACCACTTCGGTCTTCAAGCTGTTGGGCAGAACAGAACGGGCTTCTTGCGGGGTGCAACCGTAGTCCAGTAAGTCAAAATAAAACCGCTCTGCCATGGCGCAAGCGTCACGCCACAGTTCCCAACCATCGGTGCCCACTTTCACGAAACGGGGCTGGATGACTGTGATTTCCGAACCGAAGTCATCTTTGCCATAGTTGCAGTATCGGGTGGATTCCTGGCAGTAGGAAGCCATGCGGTGGCGCACGATTTCGTGGCTCACACCACGGTTACAGATAATCCGAAGAGTTACAGAACCATGTTCAATGACGGCCTCATGACCTCTCTTCAAAATGTTGCGGACAAATTTCTCTGCGCTGTCGTCGGTGATTTTGCTCTCGGACTTATAGCAAGTGCGCCCTGCCTGTTCAATCAGAGAGAGAAGATTGCTGTAAGTAGGAGCGTTCACCATCTCCACACGGGGCTTAATAATCTTCATGCTCAGACTCCTTTCTCATACCAGGGCCGGAAGTTGGAGATTTTGTCGTAAAGGGTATTACAATCCCCATCGAAACAAATTGCTCTGTCATCGACATAAACCCAGGCAGGGGGCTTCTCGGCCATAACTTCCAGCCAGGGGAAACCGTAGTGTTTGAGCCAATTCCTGATTGCGTCAATTCCATCAGGGGTATTGCAACGAGAGGAAACAATAACGACTCTGTAACCTCTTTCCTGCAAGTCTTCGATGACTGTCTTGATTCCGTCCACCGGAGGGTCAGGAATGATTGTGTTCCCCTTCCAGCCGCTTTTGTAGGAATGAATGACTCCATCGAAGTCGAAAACAACGGTAGGTTGGTACATATTCAGACTCCTTCCACATGACTCGCCAGCATATCCGCTTGGTGCGTCCACAGGACATTAGGATAGAGGTTGACGGCTCTGGTGTAATCGTTCCACTCGGACTTGTCGGTAAAGGCTCCCATGTGATACCTGATACATAAAATCTCTTCCTCAGTCAGCTTGTAGAACTGGCTCAGGAGCATAACCGACTTCTCTCCGTGGCCTTTGAGAAGCGTGTTCGGGTCGTATTCCCAGGAGGTTTTATCGAAGATAAGCTGCTTCTCATCACCGACATAAATCGTTTCTAAGAGCGGGTGCCGATACTGGTCGATTTTGCAGAGGTCGTGAAAGATACCCACCAGATAGGGAGAACGGCAGTCCTTCCATTTCAACTGCAATCTCTCAGTTAGGCCGACCAGATGTTTCGCCACAGACAAAGAATGGTCAAATAAACCGCCCTCGTAGTTACCGTGGTATTTGGTCGAAGCAGGAGCGGAAAAGAAACCTTTGCTGGTGAGATAGTCCAGAACATCAATCGTAGCCAGAGGGCTTCCGTCCGGCAGACGCATGAAGTCCAGAAATTCAGACCGGCGATCTCTCTCAGTCATGACAGGCACCTCTTTCGTATTCCGGGCGGTGGACACTTCTCTCAGAATCAAACCCATCCGGGTAACGGGATTTCAGCTTATCGACATTGTGTTGAGCAACATCTTCCAAGTGAACTCCCAGGCCGGTTGCCGTTTGAGCCACATACCAGAGAACATCTCCCAGCTCGTCCAACAGCTTGTTAGGGTCAAAAGCGTGGCCCTGGAACTCGACCTTTTTCAGAATGTCAATGCACTCACCGGCTTCTCCGCACATTCCATAGCAACCGTTTCGGATTTTGGCAAACGGACTCAGTTTGCCGGAAGTGCGGTCAGCCGCTTTCTGATACTCATTCAGCGTCATTGGTGATCTCCTTTTCCAGTTCGGCATATAGCATGATGTGGGTGTATTGATCGGAACCCTGAGCATGAGGAACGATCACTTTCCTGTTTTTCAATATCCAACCCTCTTGCAAATAGAAATTAACTCTATCGTCAAAAGTAGGAGCGTTATCAAGACGGATAGAAACGGTCTTAATCTGCTTCATTTCAGGTTTCTCCTTCTTTACCCAACTCTACGGCCTTGTTCAGATACCAGATTGCTTTCTGAATATCCTCCATGCCGTTCTTCTTGCGGTGGCGGTAAATGTACTTCAATGCGTTACACACGCAGAAGTCCATAGTGGCCTGAACACCCTGGGTTTCAATCATGACCTCGATACACTCAAACCTTCCGGTTTCGTAGTGAGCGGGGTGATTTACATTGTCAGCCATTGTATCTTATCCTCATTTTCCACAAGTTTTTCAACAAACCATTGGAGAGGGAGAGGGTAAGAATTACCGCTCTCCCTCACGCCGGTTTACCCCAAGAGAGCTGCTAAGTCCATAGAGGGCTTCTTCGCCGCCTGAGAGGGCGCAGGAGCGGCTTTCGAGGAAGCGGCGGGTGCAGGGGCCTCCCCCTCTTCCCAGCCGTCAGAGGGCCGCTTATCGGCCAGACGGGCGAAGGTGATAGTCTGTCCGGGCTTCTTTTTGTTCTCCTGGACATCATGCTCAACATCACACTCGATGAAGCAACCAATCAGGTCGGTATGGTCAATCTCCGTCAGAGTGTAGTCATTCAGAGCAGTCTTAGCGAAGTAGCTGAAAGCGTTCAGCGCACCTTCGTTGGGAGAGCCGTCAGTTTTCAAGAGAGAAAACCGCTCAATGTGCTTGGAACCACTCTGAGTCTGCATGGTAATCTCCATCTTACCAAAGGCTTCCTTGTAGTTGACCGCTGTGATTTTGAACACATGGGTTCCTTCCGGGATAAGGGTGAAACCCTCAGTGAGTCCGATTTTTGCCATCTCTATTGTCCTCCTTAATTTTCAGGTACGGGGAAAATGATTCCCACAAGTTCGTCATCATCGTCCGGCAGCTCCGGGTATCTCTTGACCAGAAGAGCCTTGCCAATGGTGGAATTGCTGTCAATGTCGTAGGCGTACAGGATTTCGCAAAGGTCGGACTTCTCAATCAGCGACCAGTCATCGTTGCTGATTTTAATGGAAATGTCACCGGCCCTGGTCTTGAAGACTCGAATACAATCCTTAATACCGCCGTCCGGGATAGGCATGATCGCTTCGGTCAGCTCCGCATACTCAGTGTGACCAATCTGACTAATCATGTGGTCAATAGCCTTGGGCATTTCCTGAACACCGGCAGCGGTAATGCTCTTGATGGTCGGGGGAATGAGCATGAACACCGAAGTAGACGCCAACCAGTGGTCAGCAAAGGGAAGCCCATCACTTTCCAGACGATTGTAAATGATACCGTTGGAAGCCAGGGACTTCACGAATTTCTCAAATTTCACTTCTCTTCCTCCTTTACTGCTTTCGGAGTAATGCGGTAGCTGTCCTCGGTGGTGCTGTACTTTTCCAACACGCCGTCCGCTTTCATGGCTTCTTTGTCGATTTTGGTGGTGGAAGTTCGGCTGACTTCCCAGGTATAGGCAGTACCGGCAATGGACACCTTCTTATCGCCCTCACGGAACTGAGAGATAGCGGACTGCTTAATCATATCGACCAGCTTCTTGTACCACTTTTCGTCCTCCGCAACGGTGGCCTGAACCTCGTCAATGTGAGCTTTCAGCTCTTCCGCTTCCTTCACCAGAGCCGCCATGTCGGTTTCCGGGGAGAGATTGTTGGTGCGAAGGACTTTGAGAATGTCAGCGTCCCTCTTCTCGTCATAAACGGGGGACAGGCCGGTTTCTACATGGTCTTTCCACCATTTCAGAGCGGGTTTCACATACCGCTTTTCAAACTCCGGGTAACGCTTGGACACCTTGAAAGGCCGGGTGATGGTGTTGGTCGGGCAGCACACGAAGTTTTCAGGGTGATCGTAATCCTCCGGGTCAAGGAAAGAAGCGACCATGATAACATCGTCCACGCCGAGAAGATAGGCATAAAGGGCGGCTTGCAGAGCATAATACTCAGGAATATCCTCAGCCCAATCCTCAACCCGCTTGCTGGTCTTCATTTCTAAAACGGTAACGGGCTTGCCGTTCTTATCGTGCAGAAGGTAGTCCCACATACCGCCGAGAACCTTGGTGTCGGGGAAGAAGTCACCGAAAGTCTTTTTGAAGTAGTCCGCACCGTAAATATCGGTAGGAGTGACCAGATTGGTCATGAAGTAGGCGTTCTTCATGTACTCAGCCTGTTTCGGCTCAATGGTCTTACCGGCAATGGTATAAATCGTGTCCTCGAAGGGTTTCTGGTAGGTACGGGTGATTTCACACCAAATCTCAAAAGGAGTAGCCCAGGGGTTCAGGCCGAGAATGGTTGCGAACCGGGTAGCCGTCAGCTTCTTCGGACGCTTGGGAGGTACGATTTGGATTCTTCCGTCTTTCCACTCCATGATTAGCCCTCCTGAACTTCGTAGGCAGACAGCATTTCCTTCACGCCGGAAATGAGCTGGCCGCACACATCGGCGGTGATCTTCGTAAAGCCCTCAGTCTTCACGGCAATGTCCTGGACAAAGGACTCTTGCTCGGGGTCAAGCTCCATGAGCTTTTTCAGATTGGTTTTCAGCTCCGTAATCTGCTCGGTGCTGGCAGCGTCAGCGGGAGGGGAAGTCAGCTCAGACTTAATTTCCTGCCGCTTCTCCTGCGTCACAGGGGCCTTTTTGGTGGCCTTGGGAGTAGGAACAGGAGTGGGAGTGGTATCGTCCTCACCGGCCCCGGAAGTGTTGTCAATGCTGTCCGACTCGATAATGTCAAGGACGAGCTGCCACAGATACCGGCGCATATAGGTGATAGAACTGCCGAGGGCTTGCATTTCGTTCGTGACCACCTTACCAGTGTTGGACACGATGGGGCCAATCTGCGTGAAGGGGGCCTCGAACGCAATGGGATTTTCGTCCGGGTCATCCACATTGTATACCCGTGCCACGGCATAATCCCTGCCGAAGGTGGGAACCATTAACAGGCCGACTTCGGAGAAGATAGCCACGGCGACCGGCACAATGTCCTGCAACTCGAAGTACATGAACTCCAGGTGAATGTTTTTGCCGGTCTTCTTCACACCGGCTTGCAGGAACTTCGACCGGGCGATCTGCAACTTCTGATAGGCGTTCATAGTGCTGTAATCAACAGCAGGAGCGGTGGTCTTTTCGGATTTGGTAGGCATAATTCATTCCTCCAACATTTTTAATAGATTTTGTTTAATAGAGCTGACCTTACAAAGCGAAAAAGTTTTACCGGTCAACATTTTCCAACGGAATTTGCGATCAGTAGGTACAAGCCCTAAATCTTCCGCCTGGAAGCGAAGTTCATAGTCATGTACCGTATGACCATCTGCCTTGAATGTGGTAGGACTATCCTTATCCCACTTCAAAAGCAACTGCCAGAGGTCGGGATAATTTTTGCGAAGTAAACGGAGCTGGTCTACACCCTGATTATGACAGAACCAACACCCCCCCCTCGTTGCGGTGGTATAAATGGGAGAGAGTAAGTCCCGTTCTTCGCACCATTGTCGGCAATAGGCTTCGTCCCAACCGATTTCAACCAATGGCATTTTGAACCCCGGCTTGTCGTGTTTCTTGATACGCTCCGGCTCGTCTGCCGCAATGCCGAGGTACTGCACAATATTTGTCTTCGCTCCTTGTGCAAGGGAGCTTTTAGAAAACTCGGCGTTTGAGATCGCTGGTACACCAATTTCCCTTGAGAATGGGGAAGCCGAGGATACGACCCGTCTTTGAGTTTCTTGCACCACGATCCGATTGTATAAGGGAATCCGCATATTCCTCCCCCCCCATCTTGGAGATTTGGTCAAGCGGATTAGTCTTCAATCGGTCATTGCACCAAGCTCCTTTTGTATAAGGAAACCAGGCAAAACTCTCTTCTGGAAATTTACCTCCCGGTTTCCGTTTTGGAATATGGTAGAAAAATTTTTCATAAGTCAATTTTTCACCGTTCCGCATAGCACACAGGTGTTCAACCTCAATGCCAAACTCAGCCTTGATATACTCGTCTACCTTGGACTTGAATTCCACCATTGGAGGGAGATCAGCATGAATTGTATCGGTTGCCCACACTTCTGCATGAATAACTCTGTGAAGGGGCCAGCCAAGTTCTCTAATGGCTCCCAGGCAAGCTACACTGTCCTTGCCATAGGAGAGCGAAAGGACATATTCACTCATGATGTTCCATCTCCAAACAGGGCCAATAACTCTCTCTTGACTTTGTTGACCCGGCGAGTGTTCCGCTTCGGGGGCTTAATACCCAGGAAGTCACGGATATATCTCTGTGCCAACCGGATATACCAGTCACGGTCAACAACATCAATGTTCAAGTGGTTATCGTTGTCCACCACGCATTTTGCGGGAAGTCCGGCAATCTTCACGGGGTTCCCGCTGCTCAGGTGCATTTTGTAGAGTGTCCCGTACCGGTGGTCAGAAGTGGCGTACACACGGTTCACCTTTTGCACCACGGTCATTTTCCCATCGACTTCATGCAGAGCGTCACCGTACTTGCTTCCGGCCTTGGCGATCAACTGGAAGTCCAACAGACGGTCACACTCCATGATGGTCTTCTCAACGGGAATTCCGTAGGCAAGATAATCCTTCACGGCTCTTGCGACCACACAGGCGTCATTGTTGGCCTTAAATGCGCCGCTGTATAGGTTTTCCCAGCTCTCCAATCCGATTGCCTTAAAGTCAACATCACCGTTGGTCACAACACCTCTGACCAGAACCACACCCTTAATCTTCGGCTCTCCCTTGAAAGGCACCTCGACATAATTGTTCACATCTTTCTGGCAGATCATCTTTATCAGGTCTTCTTCCAGTTCAAAACCGGTACGCTGTTCCCACTCCTGGGTGATTTCCTGATAGCGTGGCACATCGGAGTCATCAAGACTGACCATGATACCATCGGTGTTGAGCTGAATGAGTTTCAGCGTTGGACATTCCTGAATGAGGTGGACTGCCATTTCAAGCAACTGCAACTGCCCAGAGATACAAACCGAGCGACCCATGAGCGGGTCATAGAGGGCGTTGTACTTGTTCAGCATGGCTCCGTAGGTTGTGTTCAGAACCAGCTTCAAGGCGTTTGCGGTAGCCTTGTCACCGGCTTTCTTCGCCCGTACACGCCGCTCAATAGTGGCGGCATACACATCGGGAGAAGGAATATTCCGGCTGCAATAGCCGTTCAAGGTCATCTGGTGGGGATAATAGCTCGCAACATCTTTGTTGCGGATAGAACGAGTTTCCGTGGCTTCTTCCCGGTAACAGGGGATAGCTCCGTGAATACCGCCGTAAGCAATGGTGCAAGGGCAATCCCCAACCGTGATTTCCAACTTTTCCTTAAATACGACTTCATTGGGAATACTCATGTCTTTCAACCGGTCAAAAAAGTCGAACACTTCACGAGGGATATATTGCCGAAGCAGCTTGGAAGGGTACTCGTACTCCCGTTCATCAAAGTGCGGCTTGGCTTCTGCGTCCAGGTAAGCGGCAGTCAGTTTGGCGTTGGTCATGTAGAGAGCCTTTGCCGGGTATAGGTTCTTTTCACGCCCCAGGGCCAATTTGTTGCTCAGGTAAACTTGCCGGAGATCGTCAAGTTTGTCCGTTGCGTCAACATCGTGGTCACAGTAATACTCCACCTCGGCCCGTTCCTCTTCGGTCAATGGACGGTCGATATTGAAGGACACCGTGGTTTCCCGAATATCCATACCCAGGTGCGCTTCGATGGACTTCAAGGATTGACCTATCTGGCAATCGTCCATCAAATCATACTGATCGAAGTAGATCACGCTGTCACGAAGGACCGGGTGTTCCCAACCTTCATGTCCTTGTACGATGATGAAATCATTGACTGCCTTGACCTCTTCCGGGGTGTAATCACAGAGGACGGCTTTCAGAATGAACTGGTCATAATGCTTGTTGTTGAACCCGGCCAGCAAGGGTTCCTGGGCCATAAACTGCTTGACTGCTTCGTTGTCATTCCATATCCGAGTCTTCTCACCGGTCTGCTTGTGCTTGAAGGTGAAAAGCCAATCATAGGCAAACACCTCGCAGTCGAAGATATAGAGGTTGTCAAACAGTGGTATCACCTCCCCATTGTTCGGCCATTGCTTTCGCAATACCCGGAAATGTTTTCGAGCGGGTTTTAGGGTCACGCTCTTTTCTCCCTTGAAACCTCCTGTAATTGCCGTGAGCGTCTTTACAGCCGCCGTTGACATAGGGGGTAACACCTTCCCTGATAACATCTGTCGGAATTAGGGGGGGAGATTTTTTAGCCAAAGACAAGTGCGTTTTGTGTACGGATGACCAAACCACCAAGGTTGAATTGCTTGGGTATAATCCGGTAGCTTGTGAATTTTCCCAGGCGTGGGGTTTTCAACACAAATTCTCTGGCAATCTGCTTCCAAAAATCGCATGAAGAACGCTTTCGCTTCAATCGCTTTCGCCATGCGCTCCTGATTGATTTCGCCCTTTATCCTAAGCCGAACCGAACCAGCATTGGTTAGGTAAGTGCATGGTGGAAAAGCAATCAATAAATCCCAGGAGCCTATGATAGAATGAAGTTCTCCGTCCATAGTAATAAAGGGTTTATTTCCGTTTATCAGGGGAAGAACATCTCCTTGAATGTGCCATTCCGGGTGTCCACCTGAACACTCTTGCGTATCGCAAGAATAGGCTTCGTGACCCAGCTTGCGAAAAGCGATACATACGGCTTGGCTTTCTTCACAGGCACATAATACCTTCACTACATCACTTCACTTTACGAACTTGCACCCACACTTCCGGTAGGTGGTACACCGCTTTTTGTAGCTGCGGATAAGATACTGAATACCGTTGTCCACATAATCGTAAGCAATCGCTTCTCCCTTGCTGTCAAAGGTTCGAGCGATACGGCCAATGCTCTGAGCAACCACCGCAAAATCCTTTTGGGGAGTGGTGAGATACAGCCGGTCAAGCCGGGGAATGTCCAGGCCCTCTTTCGCCAGGGAGTAGGTAGCAAAGAGATACCGCTTTCTCCCGGCTCTCATATCTTCTATGGCCTGTTCCCGTTTGGCCTTGCCCTTTTTCGAGGTCATTTTGCCGTCCACCATGACGGCTTGCGCTCTCAGGTGCTTCGGCAAATGATTCATGAGGTATTCCAAATGGGCCAGCCGGTCAGAAAGAATGAGATTGTAATGCTCTGAGTTCAACACGAGGTCTGCTACAATTTGGCCGTTTCGTGGGAAATTCTCACTCAGGTAGTTCACCAGTTTCGCATAGATAATTGTGCCGTCAGTGTCCAAGAATTCTTTGCTAAGGCCGACACCGGTAGGACGAGGGAGTATCGTGACTTGCATGATCTTATCGGCAACTGCTTCCTCCGGCACCTGATAAGCGATCTCCCCGAGAAGCGCATAGGTAGCGACAATCATGCCGTCTGCCCGATGAACCGTAGCAGATAATCCGTATTTGTGCCGAGCTGCCAGGGCGTTCAGAACCTTGGAGAACTGCGTGACTGCGGTAGGTGTACCGGCGACTCGGTGGCACTCGTCCACAATGACACAATCCCAAGTGTCCTTATACCGGGCAAGGTCGAGATTGCACATGGTCTGAACCGTTGCGAAAGTAATTGCCCGACCCACCTGAACCCGCCCTTCCGTGATTGTCCCGGTCAATGCTGAGTCCATGTACTGTTCCGCTCGATTCTTGCTCTGTGCGAGTAAGTCCCGAGTGTGGGTCAGCCAGAGGGTCTTTCGACCAATGGCACAAGCCAGCGCAATTCCGATTTGCGTCTTGCCGCTTCCCGCTGGACTCTGCAAAATGCCGTAGTAAGCGTTCAGCATTTCGGTCATGGCGACTTGCTGGTAATCATACAGGGGGACAGTACACTTGAAATCGACCGTGGTGGGAACCGGCAGCTCATTGACCACTTCGCACTCACCCAAGCTGAGGACGGTGTTCAGACAGCCGTAGGGCAGAACCAGGGAGTCACCGTTCCATTGCATGAGGTAGAGCTTTTGCGGTGTGTTTCCGAGCCACAAGTGCATACGGGCCTTTTTCTTATAATCCGGGTTATCCAACACAAGATTTTTCTTACACCAATCCAGCAGAGCCGGTGACGGCTTATCAATCAAGAGTTGGTTTGACACTGTAACTCGCATTTCTGCACCCACTCTTCCAGTTTGATTCCCAACTGCTTGATCTCCGACCAGTACAACGACCTTCTGGTAAGCATGGCTCTCTCCATGTCTTCCAGAGAGATGAACCAAACTTCGCCGTTGGTCATTTTGAGAGCGAACCAACCTTCCCCGTTTCCGGTCTGCCGCCATAAGCTCATAGCAGAGTGCTGGTTCTCTTCCACTCGTTCCAGACGGAAAATGTCTTTCTCGCACACCTTACAGTCAATGGGATAAGTGCGGCCACTCTTGGCGGCAATCACATCGAAAGGCTGACCCTGGCTGTTTTGTGCGAGATTGTGTGCCCAAAAACCATACCCAGAAAGGGTTAGGCAGATTTCTCGCTCGAAAGAGGTTCCTACTTTTCGGTTATCATTCACGGAAGTCACTCTCCAATTCAGCGATTTTCTCTTTCAAAGAGAGGACTTCTGCTTTCAACTCAATAATGGTCTGGCCCTGTTCTTCGGCAAGTTCATCGGCCCTTCTTTCCATAGACCGGAAAAATTTGACCGCTTCATAACCCATATATTTCTCCATCAGGTATTCAAAATCCCGAACAGAGAACAAAGTTTCATTCTTGCCATCAATCAAGGTTAGAACCAGAGGATAAGGCATATTTCCTCCTTTCTCGCCGCCCCTTCCGGGGCGGGATTGATACGGATTTCGGATTAAACGCAGAAGCCGAAGGACACGCCACCACCGTCGGCGGCGGAGCTATCGCCGGCGACGCCGCTGCTGCCGACACCGCAGAAGCCGCCGGTGCCGCCGCTATCAGGAGAACGCTCCCACCGCCAATCCCGCTCACCGTTCTGCTTGCACTTGCCGTACTCGGTATTCTCCAGGCGATACCAGTCATACCACCGGCCCTCGCCGCCGTGGGAATAAATCTTGCGCCCAAAGATTTCCTGCTCAGACAGAACAAACAGCGGGTCAGAAGTGAAGCCGAACTTCTCACTGTTCCCGCCCAGGCTGGTTTCCTTCATGCAGGGCTTGATGATTTTACGAAGATCAGCGGGAAGCATTTCAATGATGGAATTGTTCAGAATCTTACGGAGCTGGGAGTTTTGCCATCCGCCCTTATTGGTGTACTCGGGGTTCATCTGAAAATCATCGTTGAGGGTTTCCACCGTTTCAAAGGTGATAGGCAGAACCTTGTTCTCCCTGTTCTTATCGTGGTTAAATCCGATGATACGGGCCGACATAACCGTATCGTCAGACAGCGTGAAATTCTTGGTATCGCCCAAAGCAAACACCTTGTCGGCCATGCCGGAATTAGCATACATGGCGATCTCGTCCCAGGAACAGTCATTCAGTTTCAGCTTAGGAAGCTCGGGAATGGCGCAAATCTGACCGTTCTCAGGAACCTTACAACAAGGACAAGTAGGCTTCTGAGCGGTAGCCGCCATGATGATTTTCTTCTGGAAGTCAATGGTTTTCTCCATCTGCTCGAACTCAGCCAGAAAACGGCGAAGATTCTCGTTCATGAATATTCTCCTTTGCAATTTCAGAAATGTTTGTTATAATCAAAATGAGCTTTTACGCTTGCCGTCTTTCGGTCTGCACACCGAGGGCGGCTTTTTCTTTTGCGGGGAACGGGGTCAAATGCGCCGGACAGCTTACAGAACACATAGAAACAGGCCAGCGCAAGAGCCATGTGGAACGTCCCAATGCCGAGAGCCATCATGTCTTGCTCAATAGCACCAACGACACCCAGGAGCCAGAAAAACGAGAGAAATGCCAAAACGCCGAAGAGCTTTTTCATAGTGCGACCTTCTTCCATGTGTACGGTTTGCCGTGTTTTTGCTGATACCAACTTTCAAACTCGGCTCGGTGACTTCTGTTCTTGAAGTAATCCCGGACTTTTTGAGCCAGCAACAGGCTTGCGGCTCTGGCCTGGGCGTTCTTCTCGGGGACGAAAACACTCACGGCTCTTTGCATAACCCCATGCGCTCCTGATACTCACGGAGAATGTCAAGGGAGCGGCGCAGAATTTCATCGGCCTTGCTGCCGGTACGGACTCCTGAGAGAGTGGCCGACATTTCAAATTTATCCGTCATCAGTCCTTCATCGGACAACCGGCGAATGAGCCAAGTGAATGTCAGACTCCAACGAGTCACCATCTCTCTGATCTGCTCCGCATATTTGGTTCTTTCCTGCTCCGTCAGCCGAACAACCGGAGTGTCAGGAGTCCAATACGGACGAGTGGTAGGGGTTCCCGCCATCAAAGCGACCTCCTTTCTTCGATTTACAACTAAAGTTAGAAATAATCCTTGCCTACTAAAATCGCTTATGCTATACTGGACTTGCCACAGAACAATAAGCATTAGAGATTTTCTTTCGACAAGGAGCCGGGTTCCGTTTTTTTAAGAACGAGAACTTGACCCCTCGGATTGTTGTTGCCTGTTTTCTAACTTTCGTTGTTGTTATGAGTATATCAACGATTTCTGTTGTTGTCAATAGCATATCAACAATTTCTGTTGATTTATTTTTAGGAGGTATCCGTACAATGAAAAAGGTAAACCGCACTCCAGAAGAGCAAGCAATTCTCGACAACATTGTTGCTTGTCTGGAATACAAGGAAATTGAACAGAAAGATTTATGTGAATATCTCAATGTCAGTTCACAAATGTTCACAAACTGGAAAAATAAATCGAGCAATTCTTACTTGAAACGGCTTACCAAAATTGCCGAATTCCTTGATATTTCAGTCGATCATCTTTTAGGCAAGGTCAGTGTTTCCAAAGCGTCTGAATTGGAAGAACGCTTACTCCGTTATTTTTCATTTTGTGACGCAGAAGGAAAGCTGCGTATTATCCAATGTGCCATGAACGAATTTGACCGAACCGCAAAAGAAAAAACAGACTCTTCGGAAGAGCCTGCTGTTGGCTAAGGTCGTTGACCTGGAAGAATGGAGAAAGACACTATGATGAAATTTCCAATAGACTTGTCCATGCTGACAGAGGAAGAGATTGACCAGTTCCGGGAAGACCCTTCCACGCTCTTCGAGGGAGATACCGATGTTTCTCTATACCTCCGGTTTAGTTCTGAGCGGCAGCGGGAACAATCCATTGAAGGACAGCTCAGGGATTGCAGAGCCTTTTGCAAAATGAACCGCTACCGGATTGTCGCCATCTATGTTGACCGGGCAACCACGGCTCGGAAAGATGTGGAGAAGCGTACTCACTTCCAGGAAATGATACGGGACAGCGACAAGCAACCGTGGGAAGCCGTAGTAGTGTGGAAGCTCGACCGTTTTGCCCGGAACCGGACAGACAGCGCATTGTTCAAATTCCGACTCAGGAAGAACGGCGTCCGGGTAATCTCAGCCACAGAAGCCATTTCGGAAAAACCAGAAGGAATCATTCTCGAAGCGGTCTTGGAGGGCATGGCTGAGTTTTATTCTGCTGACCTCTCTCAGAAGATCACCCGTGGTATGAGGGAGTCGGCCTTAAAGTGTCACAGCATAGGTGGTCATGTACCCCTGGGTTACAAAATTGAAAATCACAAACTGGTGATTGACCCGAACACCGCTCACATTGTCCAGGAAGCATTTCAGTTATATGCCAACGGAGAAACCGTTGCCGATATTTGCCGCCTATTCAATTTCAAAGGCTATCGTACCGCCAAGGGAGTAGAGTTCAACAGGAATAGTTTCAAGTCCATGTTCCGAAACAAACGGTATATCGGCATTTACACTTACAAGGATATTGAGATTGAAGGTGGGGTTCCGGCCATTATTGACAAAGAACTCTTTGAAACGGTACACCATAGGCTCTCAGTCAACGCAGAAGCCCCGGCAAGGGGCAAAGCCAAGGTAGACTACCTCTTGGCCGGGAAGCTGTTCTGCGGCCATTGTGGAGGTTCTATGAACGGCGAGAGCGGCACCAGCAAGACGGGAGCCATTCATAACTACTACACCTGCTATACCAGGAAACGCCAACACTCTTGCGACAAGAAGCCTTTGAAGAAGGATTGGATTGAATATATCGTAGCTCAGGACGCTATGGCTCTCATGACCGATGAAGTCATTGAAGAGCTGGCAGATATGGCTATGGCTCAAACCGAACAGGATTTGAAAGAGAACACCCGGATTCCAGAATTGAGCGATAGACTGAAAGAGATTGAGAGCGGCATTTCCAATATCACCAGGGCTATTGAAAAGGGCATTGCTTCTGACACCCTCATGGAACGGCTTGTGGAGCTGGAAAAAGACAAAAAGAAAGTCCTCCGTCTTCTGGCAGATGAAGAAAAATATATATGCCGGATAGACAGAGAACAGATTATATTCTGGTTGAACAAATTCAAAGGCGGCAGCATTAAAGACGAGGGTTTCAGGCGGGTCATGATTGACCTGATTGTAAACTCCGTAACCGTATGGGACGAGCCTGACGGGTTCCGCATTACCACCGCATACAACCTGACTTCCTGCAAGAATAAGACTTACAGGGTATCACCCTCTTCCGGGAAAGAGTTCGGATTTGAGGGGCCAGAGTCCACCATTGAGCGCAAATCCGAACCCTACATTGTATGGGGAACGGTATTTGTGCAAACGAAAAGACACGCCTTGCCATAAACGGCAGGGCGTGTCCTATTTTACTCTTCCCCGGTGAATCCGTTAGCCTCGGCACACTTCAAAGCACCGAGTATCATTTTGTCCTGGGCCAATGCTCTTCGGTAAACATCAGCAGAAATTACCTCGCTTCCCTCATGCCGTTCGATATTCACCCGGTCACGAACAATGATACCCTCATAGAGATTTATCAGTTTGTCCAAGCTCAGTTCTTTCAAAACTTGCACAAGATCACCCCTCTGCGGCGTCCGTAGAGCCGTCCTTGACCTTGATACCAAAGAGCAAGGCAAGTTCTACCGTCCATGCAGAAAACCACGCCACGGTCAATTCCGGGGCCACAACATGGTCATGGAAATTGGCGACCAGCACCGCAACCGTGTACCAAATCAAATTGAACATGGCGAAAAGCGTAAATTTTGTCCGCTTTTTCATTTTCTTCTGGCCGGTCACTCGTTTCCCTCCCATGGCACCCTCACCTCTTCAAGTAAGCAGAGGAAGCAAAGCCGATATAAGTGACCTGCTTGTAGGTGAACTTGATACAGAGCCACTTGACCCCGTTCACTTCCGTGTAATAACCGTAGTTATTGACCTTGGTTCCCTTCGGGATAGTGACCAGGATTTTGTTCGCAGTACCGGCAGCGTTGCGAACATTCAGGCCGCTGGAAGCCGTCACGGTGTACGCTCCGGCAATCGCCTTGTCAAAGGACTTGGCTACGCCGGTGGCCTTGACTTCCTTGTTCGACTGAGAGGGAACGGCGGGAGTGGAGGGAACCTCAACGGTCTTCCCATCGTATTCCACATAGGGAATGTGACCATGCTTCTTCCAAGTACGGGCATTGTAGCCGCTCTTGGAGCCGATGTTGGCGACCGCCGTGACCTGAACACAGTTATCCCACTTGGGAGTACACTCCACGGCCAGACCGTCACCGATGTAGATACCGATGTGACCGGTAGTCCATACCACCTCGCCGGGTTCCATGCTGGCCCAACCGGTCGTAGAAGCGTCAGGACACTTGGTAATCATCTGATCGGCTCCAATGTCAGGCACACCGTTGGAAGCGTAGACAGCCCCACCGTAGGTCTTGTTCTGGTCGCCATTCCAACCCCACAGAATACCCTTGATAAGGCAGACGCAATCAAACCCGAAGGTGTCGGCAGAAGCGGCGTTAATCATCTTCACACGGGCCGCTGCTTTATTGTAGGAATGATTGGTGGTGTACCGCTTCTTGTTCGCCGCCGTCATGGGGGCACCAAAACACCCCATGACATACAGCGTTTTACGGTTTTTCGCAATGCTCAGAGCCTTGCTGACCAGCTCACTTGCTTTCATCATGATTTATTCCTCCTTCGTGAAAGTACCGTCCAAAAGCTCTTGCGTCCGCTGGGACTGGGTGCCGAAGTAGAACGCAATGATAACGGCATAGATGGTCATGAAGTCCTGGCTGATCTTCCCAACGACCGCCATGTATGCAAATACGGCAGTCAGAACCAGAGTCACCAGACTCTTGACCGACAGCAGATTGGACAGACGCTTGATGATGTTTTCCATGGTATTCTCCTTTCCGCTTAGTGAGTTTAGTGAATGATTTTCGATTTTTACCATAAACTCTCTTATAGAACGCTCTCTAAGGAGGATTTATAGCAAATTTTGAAAATGGGTCACTAAATACACCAAAAGCACCAAATATATTTTATCATGTGCCCTTGTGAAACTCTTCCAGGTCAGAAATACGGTGGTTAATGACCTTGATTTGCTCTTCAACAACAGGCATACGCTTTGCAAAATTGTTGTGTTCTCTCACCTCACGAGTCAGTTCTTCCATTTTGGTGTCCGTGACCGCTTGGTGCTTATTGTTGGAGATGATTACTCCCAGCAGAGTCAGGCCCCCGGAAATGAGGGCCATAATAACACTTTCCATCACGCAACTACCTCCCACCCGGTAGGGTATTCATCAGGACTCCAAGCGTTCCCGTCTATCTTCGATTCATAGACCGTTCCATTGTAGGTGACACGATCACCGGTATTGTAGGCGTCATGCCCACCGGTAGGTCTTACCCACTCGGGATATTCACTCGGCTGCTCGGGAGTAGGCTCAGGCTCGGTGCCCGGTTCCTCATTCTCTCCGCACACCTCCCATGCCTGGGAATAATCGGTGGGAGAGAAATTGGTGTCCTGCTTACAAAGATAGGTCTTGCCGTCCGTGAAGATCATGTACTCACCGCTACGGTACATATCATGCGCTCCCTGGACAGGGACAAAGGGACGAGCCGTTTCCAAGGTTTTACCGTGAAGCGGACGGTTGAAGGTGTACCACGCAGCGTTGCCGGGAACGATCTCCGGGTAAGTGGAGTTGTCGTAAGCCTGATAGCACTCCCAGGTCTGCTCCCACTCAGGGTCAAGGCTATCGGCAGCGTGAGTGTTATAAATCTCACCCTTCACATGATTGCCAGCCGCCCACTCGGGATAAAGACCAGAAGCCCGGATTTTCTGGTCATCTTCTGTCACGGCCTGACCGTTCAGACTCAGTTTCGACACATAGATTGCGCTCGTCAGAGCGTTCAACATTTTCTCGTTCACAGAGAAAGCCCCCTTTCGATTGCCGCCGCAATGGCGTCCACTTCTTCCTTGTCGGCCTTGCCCTTGATAAGAGCCTCCTGCTCTTTCCGGTAGGCGACCTCGCTGATTTCTCCCAGCACAACGGTTTCCGTACCTTCCAGCTCGTCCCGTCCGTCCAGGTGATACACGGTGCCGTCCAGCACCACGCCCTGGGCGTCCACCTCAGAGCAAAGGCCATAGCTGCCGTTATCCTGCTTTCTGACCCACACAGGCGAAGTGACCGTTGCCAGAACCGTTCCGTCTTTGATAATCTGATACATTTCTCTCCCAGCCTTTCTTATTTGGATAGAAGCCAAATAGGGATTTCACATATTGGTTTGTTTCCTCTCGGATTTTGAAGCTGTTTCCACGCTTCATGTGACCGTGATAGCTGTCCACTGAACACCGAATGTCTGCCAGGGTCATTTCCCCTCGCTCCCATTTGCCACGGAAAGAGCGGAGCTTCCGGCGAATGATCTTCGTGGAATTGGGGTTCATTTTCAAAATCACTTTACCGTTCGGCGTGATGATGAATTTGGTCTTCAACCATCGGAAGAAATCAGCCAGCGGAATGACCTTGGTTTTCTTCCGGTTCAGCCGAAGCCCTATCCGCTCACAGACCTTTTCCAGAGCGCACATACATTCTCCGTTCAGGTAGTCCATGTCTTCATGAATGGCATACCCATCGTCCATGTACCGAGCATAAGCCTTGATTCCAAGCTGCTCTTTGAAATAGTGGTCAAGTGGACTCGGCAGCAACAGGGCGTTTGTCTGCGATATTTGACTGCCAAGACCCAGGCCCACCGGCCCGAAGTCTTCAATAAAGCTGTTGTGCAGCTCCCGCACACGGTCATCGTGGAGCCGCCTGTCCGCTTCCTCGAACAGGGGTTCATGTGGAGCTTCATCGAAGAAACTGGAAAAATCGAAAATCAGGATTCCACCGTTTAGGCCATGCTTGCGGAAATGCCGTTTTAGGTGGCGCGCCAGTCTTCTCAGGGCGAAGTCCATGCCACGGTGTTTCAGGCTTGCCGAATTGTCGTAGATGAACGAAGAAGAGTAGATAGGGACAATGCAGTAGTCACATAGACACTTCTGAACCGTTCTCTCAGTGATGTGGACAGAGCGAATGTACCGTTTCTTGCCACGCTCCATGATATAAAACGCATGGAAGCCACGGTGTTTGAATGTGCCGGTTTGCAATGCCGTCCAGGTTGCGGCGATATTGGGAATGAGGTTCCCGATATAGCGTTGTGTTGAATTTTTCCAGTACACTCCCTTACAGCATTTCTTACCGGCGAGGTATAGGTGACGGAACGAAAAGACTTCATCGAAATCCCCGCAAGATTGGCTTCTCTTCAACCGGATTTCGTTCCGCTTCGCCTTTCTGCGTTGATAGCGAAGTTCTCTCCGCTCTTCACTTGTCATAAAAAGGGGTTCCCTCCGTACAGTATGATTGTTGGGTACGGGTTCTAACTGCGTAGTAATAACAGCCATGAAATGGGCTACCGTACAATCGCCCACCATGCAAGCAGCGTCCGGCTGATTACATCGGAAGCTCCCGTTGCCGGAAGGGGCATATTTCCATGATATACCCGGATGTTTTAGCCTTTCGGCAGGGTACAAGCCCTCCCTCTGCAAAAGGTTCTGATTTCGCCCAAAGGGGTTACTCCGACTGACCTATACGAAGTTGCAGAGTCCGAAGGACACGCCATTACTGTTGTTGGCGTTGTTATTGTTGGCGTTGCCGTTGCTGTTGACATTGCAGAAGTTGTTGGTGTTGCCGCTATTAGGAGAACGCTCCCACCAGTTGTTCGCAGAACAATAGCAACTAAACAGGACTTGACCCGATATTGAAAACTCACTCCGGGAGGTTCTTGAACCTCTCGTTGTCAGCTTTCTTCACCTTGGAAATGAGCTGAGCTTCCTCTTTGATGAAATTCCCAAATTCCAACATAGCGTGGTCAATCCACGGGCACTTTTCAGGATTTTGGAGAATGGCGTCATAGAGCAAAGTCAGCTTGGGACTCAGGTTTTGGAGAGCAATGTTGGCTTTCGTCAGATGATCTCGGCGCATTTGGGTTTCGTGCTTGTTCTTGGGATAAATGTTGTTGGCCGCTCTCACTTCATCGTGAACGGTGGAAGCGAGGTGCATGATTTTATACAGCAGATACGGCCCGTACCGCTTAGGGGCCTTGGTAACGACAGAAAAGGCGTGTACTTCCAACTTCCGGGCGGTTTCTACAAACTGCATGGCACTCTCTCCACGCATGGCCTTGATGACTGACATACGGATTACCCTCCTATCCGCCCCTTCCGGGGCGGGATTTTTTTGAAGATGATGGATTAAACGCAGAAGCCGAAGGACACGCCATAACTGTAGCTGGCGGAGTAATT
>ENA-ORMS01000372-ORMS01000372.1-human-gut-metagenome-genome-assembly--contig:-NODE-372-length-46592-cov-4.141500_pt1 | contig 46592 bp, 42 predicted proteins | sample MGYA00242104_ERZ508997 | MGnify/ENA primary metagenome ERZ508997 (study PRJEB26280, sample SAMEA2338704) | human gut metagenome | biome: human gut; feature: human-associated habitat; material: faeces...
GATGCTCGCACGGTACACCGAAAGGTGTATAGAAGTGCGCTTTTATCAGTTCGGCAAATTGGAGTTTACCGCTCGATACGGTAGTATTTGAATGTTTCATCTTCTCCGACAAAGCGAAAGCCTACCTTTTCCAGCACATGCTGACTCCGGGTGTTTTTCCTGATGGTATCTGCGTTTACCGCAGCCATTCCCAACTCGTCAAAGGCGGTTTTTACCGCCAAACGTTCTGCCTGCGTTCCGTATCCCCTTCCCTTCACTGCGTCGTTTTGCATATGGATACTCAGGGAACATTCTTTTTTATCATGGTCGATCTGCTTCAATTGCAATTCCCCGATCACCTTATCACCAAGCATGATCGCAAACAGTCTGCGTGAAGCGCCCTGCCCCTTCATATCAAAATATCGATTTACCGCAGCTTCGTCATAAACATAGGGCTTAAACAGGTTCATATCCATATAGATAGACGCATCATTCGTCCAATGCTTGTACAGCTCGTGACATAGTTCTCGCGTCATCGCCTTTAACTGAATTGTTGGCATGTTAGACCTTACCTACCTTATTATTCCGACTTATTGTTTTGTTTAATTCTATCATATGGCTTTAATATATGCAATAACATTCCCGGCAGACATTACTGCCGGGAATGAAACTGTCTTATGACCACCCGGCTTTTGCGGCAGTCTGTTTTATTCCAAACATTCAAGTGTTTGTCAGAATTCTGCGATTTGTTTCGGTGCGAAATTTAAAAAGTCGGCCGAACAAAGTGAGTAGCGTATGCCGTCCAGCGTTCCGTTAAAGCCGAGCCTGCATGACTGCGCATGAAGATGCCCATACACAACCTGCTGCACGGGATACTGCGAAATAAGCTCCGTAAAAGCCGTCCGCATGCCGTTTTCGGCAACAGGTGGATAATGCAGCATCGTTATGACAGGCGCACGCCGAGCCGCCTTAAGCGACATTTCAAGCCGTATCAATTCGCGGTTGAAAATCTTTTCGTCGGCTTTTCCGAAGTTGGCAGCCGAAGGAAGCATCCAACCGCGTGAACCGCATACCGAAAACGCACCCATATCAACCGAATCATTCTGAACAATATACATACCGGCGGGCAAAACGGCGCGTATCCTCGTCGGCGATGCCCACCAGTAGTCGTGGTTGCCGCGGATAAGAATCTTTGTGCCGTTAAGCTCCGCAATTGAGTTCAGATCGTCAACGGCATCTTCAAGATACATTGCCCAGCAGATATCGCCCGGAACAAGCACACAGTCGCTTGGGGAGACGAGACTCTGCCATGCATCAAATATCTTTTCTCTGTGCCTATCCCAATTGGAACCGAAAACATCCATTGGTTTATCGGCTTTGCCGTTAAGATGCAGATCTCCGATTGCGAATAGTTTCATCAGAATATTACCGTTCAGTCAGTCTGCTGCCGATAAAGCAGCGGGGCTATGCGGGGATGCAATGCAATGCTGTCAATCGTCGCCGTTTTCGCGGTCTTCGTCAATATAGCCTTCATCGTCATCATCGAAGCTGCTGTCAAGCTCCGGAATTTCCGTTTCGGGAATTTCCGCTTCGTCAAGGGGCACGCCGACGTCCTCCATATCTGAATTATCCATTTCGTCGAGTGCGGCAATGGTCTTATGCTGCTTGCCGAGCCTTTCCTGACGCAGACTCTCTTTATAACATGCGGCACAAAGCTCCTTGCCCTTCATGGCGGGATTCTCGCCGCATTCAATGCACATCAAAACCTCGTTGTCATCATCGGAGGCTTTGCGCTTTCTTGAACAAACATCGCAAAGCTGTTGGTCATCACGAATATAATTCAACTCACATCTCGGACATTTCTTGTAGCCCATGGTTTAACCCTCGAAAAAATAATTTATTTATTGCCGATTTGATTTTATGAACACGGGTGCGGCAATCGACCCGCATTGCTTTGATAAGCGGTGATTGAGACGGATACGCTCTGCACTTTTTGCCCGCATCAATCAACGCCTACCATATTATGCTGACATTGCCCCGTCATGTCAATAGGCAATTGCATAAAAATTAAAAATTTGTCCCCAAAAGTTTTCCGAAAACAAATCAGTGCCGCCGTTTAAGCTGCCGCTTGATATGCCGGGTTTCGTTTCGCAAACGCTCGGAATAATCGGGCAGCAGACAAAAAACATGATTCTGCGCCCTTTTTGCCGAAACAAACTTAAACCGGAGTTTTTTCGGACGCCGAAATTGTTTCCGCTGTGGGGGCGGAAGGATTTGAATCAGCTTCCGTTTCGGAATCATTGCCGATTATGTCACCGTAAGCAACCGCTTCGAGCCTTTCCAGCAGCTCCGACCTGCCGTCACCGGTTTCACTCGAATATGCAATTGCATACGGTGGTGCGCCGAGTTCGCGGGCACGGGCAACCGCAGCCTGTTTGCGTCGCGTTTTTGCCAGTTTATCGGCTTTGGTTGCAATGAGCGTGTACGGAATCGCATAATAGAGTATGTACTTAAACATTTGTTTATCATCGCGAGTCGGCTCGTGGCGAATATCCACAAGCATGAAAATATGCTTCACCCTTCCGGAGGCAAGGTAGCTTTCGATAAGTTCGCCCCATTGTGCCTGCTCCTGCTTTGACGCCTGTGCAAAGCCGTATCCGGGAAGATCTACAATGTAGAAATCCCCGTTGATGCGAAAATAGTTTATAAGCCGCGTCTTTCCGGGTTTTTGTGATGTTTTTGCAAGTTTATTCATGTTGCAGAGCGAGTTTATAATTGACGATTTGCCGACATTTGATTTGCCGACGATTGCAATTTCGGCACCGCCCTCGGAGGGATAGCCCCCGTTTTTACCGACGCTCGTTACAAATTCAGATTTTTTAATCCTGAGCATATTCAAAAATCTCCTGAACCGTTGTGCAAGGCATTTTAGCAGGATTTCATGAAAATGTAAACAAGAAAATTTTTATATACAGCACACCGCCGGTGCCTCCTGCGTTTCCGCCGGGTTTTTTGCGGCGGTTTATCGGCATTGAACCCGATGTGCGGTCGGATGCGCACGAACTTCAAAGAATGCTTTTGCACAAAACAAAAAATACGCTTTCCGGATGAGTTTTGTCGAATCAGAAACTATTTCAATTGCTTTTCCGATTTTCGCCGTAAAAGGGCAAAAAAACCTGAATAAATTATTCCGAAAATGTCCATTATTTGAATATAAGAAAAACGTTGAATAACAATTGCTTATCAAAGATTTGTTGTTTGACGTGTTAACCGAAAAACAAACTTGAATCGGAGGTCGGCAATGGCAATCAACAAAGTGGAAATCTGCGGCGTGGACACCGGGAAACTTCCGCGTATCAGCTATAAAAAGAGCACTGAGCTGCTCGAACGGATAAAATCAGGTGATGAATCGGCGCGTGATGAATTTATTCAGGCGAATCTGCGGCTTGTGCTGAGCGTTATTCAAAGGTTCTCAAACCGCGGCGAACAGCCGGATGATTTGTTCCAGGTCGGCTGCATCGGGCTGATTAAAGCGATCGATAATTTCGATTTGAGCCACAATGTCCGCTTTTCCACATATGCCGTGCCGATGATTATCGGTGAAATCAGACGATTCCTTCGCGACAACAGCAGCATAAGAGTCAGCCGCTCTCTGCGCGACACGGCCTATCACGCGATGCAGGTCAGAAGCAGGCTGGTTGATGAAAAGGGTGTTGAACCAAGTTTAAACGAAATAGCTGCAGAATTGGGCGTTCCCGAGAGCGACGTTGTTTTCGCCTTGGATGCAATTTCCGATCCGATTTCGCTCAATGAACCTATTTTTCGGGATGACGGTGATGCGGTCTATATTGTGGACCAGGTCAAGGATGACACGGCGGACGATAATCGCTGGCTGGACGGCATTGCAATTTCAACAGGCATGAGCAAACTCTCGGAACGGGAAAGAAAAATTTTACAACTTCGCTTCTTTAACGGGAAGACACAAACGGAGGTTGCAAAATCGGTCGGCATAAGTCAGGCGCAGGTGAGCCGCCTTGAAAAAGCAGCTCTTGCAAGGATGCGGAAGTTTGTATAATGCGTTCCGCTCAGCGCAGTAAGCCCGCTTTGCGCACCATACATACGGCGAAAAAATTTATTTCACGCCTTTTTAACATACTGTTAACTTTGGTTGCAAACTAATCAGGCTGACAAGAAAATGTGGCAATTATATGTACTAAATAGGTCAAAATTAGTACAAATGCTGTTTTGTGGCTTTTTTTTGTGCCAACAGGGCAATTTTTGTTAAAAATTCTTGAATGCGGTATTGCAATTTTTAGCCGGACAGAGTAGAATATAACCAGTGAATACAATATATGTGAGGTAAAGACTATGATTATCAAAGACGTATCCGCTGCAGAACTCGAAGTAATGGAGATTATCTGGGCAGCAGGCAAACCCGTTATCATCACCGACATTTGGCAGGCAATCGAGGGCCATGACTGGACTTATCAGACCGTTCAGACTTTCGTTAACCGCCTCAACATGAAGGGCTTCATCAAAATCGTCGGCAAGAAGGTTCGCAGCTTCGAATATCTGCCCCTTCTTACCCGTGCAGAATATGTTGCACAGACCCGCGGTCATCTGCTCAACGGCAACGAGGGCGCAAGTCTCTCCGATTTCGTCGTTGCAATGCAGAAGCTCGGTCGCTGCAATGCTGCCGATCTTGAAAAGCTTGCCGAAACCGTAAAGCTTCTCAGGGGCTGATTCGATGACACGGCAGGCTCTGCCCGAGCAGTTTCTGCCGGATGAAAACTCCTAAAGTATTTTCAACACTTATCTCCCAAAAACCGCAGGGCTTTCTGCTCTGCGGTTTTTTCGGGTGCGGACTCCGTGAATCGGCTCTTGACTCCGTTCCGAGTGCTGACAACGGGTTGTTTCCGGTTTGATGCAGACAGCCGTATGCAGCAGGAAACATAAAACCCGCACGGGGGATATACCGTGCGGGTTGATTATGCATGGGCGGCGGCTGTAAGCCGCTCAAACTCAGAATTCGATTTTTTTCTCGATATAGGGAACAAGTTGGTCAATGGGCAAACGAATCTGCTGCATTGTGTCCCTGTCGCGAACGGTGACGGTGTCCTTCTGCATATCGTTGGCGGGATCGCCTTCAACAGTTTCGAAATCAACTGTTATGCAGAGCGGGGTACCGATTTCGTCCTGGCGGCGATAACGTTTGCCGATTGCACCGGTCTCATCGTAATCGACCATGAAATGCTTGGACAGCATTGCATAAAGCTCTTTGGCTTTGTCGCCGAGCTTCTTCTGAAGCGGAAGAACGGCGGCCTTGTAGGGAGCGAGCGCGGGATGCAGATGCAGAACGTTGCGAACATCGCCGTTTTCGAGAGTCTCCTCATCGTAGCAATCGCAGAGGAATGCGAGAGCCATGCGGCCTGCGCCGACGGAGGGTTCGATACAATAAGGAATGTATCGAGCATTCGTGAACGGATCCATGTATTCCATGCTCTTGCCGCTGTGTTCCGCATGAGCTTTAAGGTCATAATCGGTGCGGCTTGTAACGCCCCAGAGTTCACCCCAACCGAACGGGAAACGATATTCGATATCGGTTGTGCCGTTGGAATAGTGGCAAAGCTCTTCGGGTGAATGTTCACGCCTGCGCAGCCGTTCCTCACTCATGCCGAGGCTGCGGAGGAAGTTGTAGCAATAGCTGCGCCAGTAGTCGTACCATTCAAGTTCCGTGCCGGGTTCGCAGAAGAATTCAAGCTCCATCTGCTCAAATTCCCTTGTGCGGAAAATGAAGTTGCCCGGAGTGATTTCGTTGCGGAAGGATTTGCCGATCTGTGCAATCCCGAACGGGATTTTTTTGCGCATCGTGCGCTGAACATTTTGAAAGTTGACAAAAATGCCCTGCGCGGTTTCGGGGCGAAGATAAATCTCGTTTGCCGTGTTTTCGTTGACACCCTGGAAGGTTTTGAACATCATGTTGAATTTGCGGATGCCGGTGAAATCATGCTTTCCGCATTCGGGGCAGACAATGCCCTTTTCGTTGATGTATGCTTCCATCTGTTCGTTTGTCCAGCCATCGGGGTGAACATCGGCAAGTCCGTTTGCTTCGGCATAATCTTCGATAAGCTTATCGGCGCGGAACCTTGCTTTGCAGGCTCTGCAATCCATGAGCGGATCATTAAAATTGACAACGTGCCCGCTTGCAACCCATACTTCGGGGTTCATCAGAATCGCGCAGTCAACGCCGACATTATAGGGGCTTTCCTGAACGAATTTGCGCCACCATGCGCCTTTGATGTTGTTAAGGAAAAGAACGCCGAGCGGACCGTAGTCCCAGCAATTCGCCAACCCGCCGTAAATTTCCGATCCTGAGAAAATGTAGCCCCGGTTTTTACACAGAGCTACAATCTTATCCATAGAAAATTCTGTTCTCATAGCGATACCGTTGAAAGCAGCAATCAGACGTTACGCTGAACCTTGCCGGAACGCAGGCAACGGGTGCATACATTCATCTTCTTAGGAGTACCATTGACGATGACGTTAACACGTTGTACGTTGGGAGCCCAGATACGCCTGGTCTTCCTGTTGGAATGGCTGACGAGATTACCGCTCATTGCGCCCTTACCGCATACTTCACAAAACTTACCCATTTCGTTACACCTCCTTGCCGAATCTGCCGTGTATGAGGTTGAATGCGATTGAAGGAAAAACCGCAGAATGCGGAACATACCCTGCAAAACCGCATACGAATACACGGGACGAAAATCAAACATCGGTATTTTATCACCTTTTTAAGCAATATGCAAGCACTTTTGCGGCAATCGGGCATATATATTAGCAAAATTTCAAATAATGCTGATGGAAGCTGCACCTGAATGAGCAAAAGCGGCGGCAAATCCGAGCCGTTCGGAGTTTTCGGAATGCAGCTGCGAGTACAAATAAAAAAAGGTTGAAAGGAATCTTTTATGAAATCGAAAAAAATCAGCAAAACATGGGTGTACATCGTTTCTATTGCGGCTGCGCTTGCGGCGGGAGGGATATCTTCCGTCTTTGCAATGTCCGCCATGAAGGAGTACGGCGCGCTCAGACAGCCGCCGCTTGCGCCGCCGTCGTGGCTTTTCCCGGTCGTGTGGACAATTTTGTTCGTTTTGATGGGGATATCGGCGGCAAGAATATATATTGTCGGCAAGCAGGATCGCAGCGGAGGAACAGTTCGGTGCGGAGACAATTCGGATATCGGCGGGCAGGCGGCGTATGCGCTCCGCGTTTACCTCGTTCAGCTCATTTTGAATATGCTCTGGACGCCGCTGTTTTTCACGCTTAATATTCGCCTTGCGGCGTTCGTTCTGCTTGTGATGCTGCTCATCACCGTGATTGTAATGACATGCAGTTTTTTCAAACTTGATAAAGTTTCGGGTATTTTGATGCTGCCGTATATCGCGTGGCTGCTTTTTGCAGGTTACCTGAACCTCGGAACATATATTCTGAACGGCTGAATTCTGCCGAAACAACAGGACGAAGGCGGCAGAAATATTAGAAAATATTAGAAAAAATATATAGGCAAAAAACTCGGTTTCGCGGTTGAATAAGGCATGAATTAGCGTTATAATCAATCTAACGGGAATTTCTCGGGAAAAGGTTGAACAGCATTGAATCAATCGCAGCCCGGCTTCCCAAAAACAAGCGAACTATTTTTTCTAAAGGAGTTTTTGCTATGAAATACGATCGTGTTTATAACTTCTCCGCAGGCCCCTCCATCCTCCCCGTTGAGGTTCTTGAGAGCGTGCGCGACAACCTTCTCAACTATGAAGGCAGCGGCATGTGCGTCATGGAGATGAGCCACAGGTCCAAGGTTTTCCAGCAGATCATCGACGAAGCCGAACAGGATCTGCGCGACCTTATGAACATTCCCGATAACTACAAGGTCATGTTCATTCAGGGCGGTGCAACGCTTCAGTTTGCAATGCTGCCCATGAACCTTATGAAAAACGGCGTTGCTGACTATATCGTAACCGGCAACTGGTCCAAAAAGGCATATAACGAAGCAAAGAAATACGGCAAGATCAACCTTGTTGCAACCAGCGAGGATCGCAATTACAGCTATATCCCCGATTGTTCCGATCTTCCCATCAGCGAGGATGCGGATTATGTTTACATCTGCGAAAACGAGACGATTCACGGAACCACATACCAGACTCTTCCCAACACCAAGGGCAAGATTCTTGTTTCCGACCAGAGCTCAATGTTCCTTTCAAAGCCCTGCAATGTTTCCGATTACGGCGTTATCTACGGCGGCGTACAGAAGAACATCGGCCCGGCAGGCATGGTAATCGTAATCATGCGTGAAGACCTCATCCGCGAGGATCTGCCCCAGTTCGTTCCCACCTACATGAGCTATGCCACCCATGCAAACAACGGCTCAATGTACAACACACCCAACTGCTGGAGCATTTACGTCTGCGGTCAGGTATTCAAGTACCTCAAGAGGATCGGCGGCCTTGAAGTCATGGCAAAGATGAACGAAGAAAAGGCAAAGATCCTTTACGACTTCCTCGATGAGTCCAAGATGTTCCGCGGCACGGTTGAAAAGGAATTCCGTTCCCTCATGAACGTTCCCTTTGTAACCGCTTCCAAGGAAACGGATGCGGAAGTTGTTGCAGCAACCAAGGCAGCGGGCTTTGACAACCTCAAGGGCCACAAGAGCGTCGGCGGTCTGCGTGCCTCCATTTATAACGCAATGCCCAAGGAAGGCGTTGTTGCTCTTGTTGATTTCCTCCGCAAATACGAGCAGGAAAATTACAAGGGCTGAGCCTGAGTCCGTTTGCTGTCACTAAAAATGCAGCCGACTGCTGCGGGCAGCGTTTCGCACCCTGCCCGCGACAGTTTTCACCCAATCGATAAATTATACATTATTAAGGAGATTATACTATGCGTATTCTTGCATCAGACGGTATGGAAAAGAATGCTGTTGCCGCACTGCGCGCACAGGGTCATGAAGTCGTTGAACAGTTCTATGAGCCGGCAGAGCTTGCAGAACAGGTAAAGAACTTTGATGTTCTCGTTGTTCGTTCCGCAACCAAAGTTCGCGTTCCCATCATTGATGCGGCATGCGAAACCGGCAAACTGAAGCTCATCATCCGCGGCGGCGTCGGCATCGACAATATCGACCACAAATATGCCGAAGAAAAAGGCATCAAGGTTATGAACACTCCCCGCGCTTCCAGTGATGCTGTTGCAGAGCTTGCAATGGCTCATATGCTCTCCTGCGCTCGCTTCATCAGCGTTGCGGGTCACACCATGCGCGAAGGCAAATGGGAAAAGAAGGCATACAAGGGCATTGAGATTCACGGCAAAACCCTCGGCATCGTCGGTTTCGGCAGAATCGGACAGGCTCTCGGCAGGATGGCTAAGGGCATGGGCATGAATGTTATCGCATTCGATATTTTCCATATTCCCGGCATCGAAGAGCAGACCGGCATCAACTATGTTGAAATGGACGAGCTGCTTGCAAAATCCGATTTCATCAGCGTTCATGCTCCCGCAGTTGACGGCGGCGCAATCATCAATGCTGCAAATATCGCAAAGATGAAGGACGGCGTTGTTATCATTAATACCAGCCGCGGCACCAATGTTGACGAAGCAGCTCTGCTTGATGCACTCAACAGCGGTAAGGTTTATGCAGCAGGTCTTGATGTTTGGGCAGAAGAACCCAGCAAGAACGAGGCTCTTTACAGCCATCCCCATGTCAGCTGCACTCCCCATATCGGTGCTTCCACCACCGAAGCTCAGAAGCGCATCGGTGCTGAAATCGTTGATATCATCGGCAAGTTCTTTGCATAACACAGAATTGCCGAATCGGCAAGTTCTTTGCGTAACTGCGTAACACGGAATTGCCGAACATGCAGGCTCTTTGCTCAGCACAGGGCTGACGAATAATGATTTTTTTCTTCGCAGTCGAGGGAGAGCTTCGAATTGCGACAGAACCTGAAATTGCCGCAGCAGCTTTGCGATTTCCGTTTCGGAATCGGCACGGCTGCTGCGGTTTTGCTGTACCGTGAACAAACAATAATTGAAGGGGACTAACCTGAATATGAACGAAAACGATGAACTTAATCTGTTTGTTATCTACACCGCAAAACCCGGAATGCGGGAAGCGTTTCTGAACGATGTCAAATCGAGCGGGATCCTTCAGCTGATACTTGATGAAAAGGGCTGCCGGCGGTACGAATATTTTGCCTCTGTTCAAAATCCCGACACACTGCTGCTTGCCGAAACATGGAAAAATGCGGAACTGCAAAAAATCCATATGACGCAGCCGCATATGACGGAATTGAAGGCGATTAAAGAAAGGTATATAGAGTCCACCGAAATCGGCAGGATGATTAAAAACTGACGGCTGAATCCGTGTTAGTGAACCCATGTTAACATGAAAGAACGGCGGTCGGCCGAAAAAACAGACAAAAACGAAAGAAGTGCAGATGGGCGAAATCGCTCTTCTGCACTTCGATTAAACATATTCGCTTTTTAAAATGAACGACAGCAAAGCCGATTCATTTTGAAAAAACGGTAAAGCAGGATGCAATTAATACTTGCGTTTCCTTGCAGCTTCAGCCTTCTTTTTGCGTTTTACGCTGGGCTTTTCGTAATGCTCACGCTTTCTTGCGTCAGCAAGGATACCTGAACGAGCACATTTACGCTTCCAACGTTTAATTGCGCTTTCCAAGGATTCATTTTCACCAACACGGATTTCCATTATCAGTTTCCCCCCTCTCTCTTGCGGGAAATGAATGATTCAACCCGACCGCAGCCGACTCGAATTACTGATACATTATACTCAATGTTCATCGTTTAGTCAACCTGAATAATGCAAATATATTGAAAAAACAGGAATATACTTATTTCGCCTTATGAGAAGCCGCTTTATCGCGCATTTGAAATGCGTCGGACGGCGGTTCGGTGCGGCAATTTTTTGCAGCGAAGTTGTGATATAATAAGTGAATACCGATTAAATTCGGATATGCGGCACGAAACTTACAAAACTGTAAGCACGGCTGAAAGCCTGTTGTAAGCATGGCATGCTATACTTTTGTTTGTTGAAAGGCGGATAACATCGGATGTTGTGCCTGCCTGCGAAAAAAGCATGAGTTAAATCGCAATGCATTACAGAGCCGGCAAAGATTGGTTTAAGCAGACACTGCTGCCGAGCGGAGTCGGCCGTTACACGGTCGGAAACTCAAGCAAAATCGAAAAAACGGAGAGGAATGAGCAAAATGAAAAAAGAGCTTTTCAAACTTGCGCTGCATGGGCTGAAGGGGAAAAAGCGCAGCAGCCTGCTTACGGTTATCATTCTGACAATTTCATTTGCCGCTGTGCTTGTTACGCTTTGCATAACGGGCAGCATTATAAAAACGAATGCGGAATACAGGCTGAACACCTACGGCGCATGGTACGGCGCAATACCGTACGGAATTAAAGGCGATGCGGAATTTTTGAGCACGGTGAACGGCATCGGAGAGATCGGAGCGGCGACGGTCTACGGTCAGGCAGTATCAAAAAGCGGCGTCGCGGTCACATACGTAGGTTCGGCGGACGGGAATTTGCTCAAAATCGGACGAATCGAATTGCAGGACGGAGAGTTCCCGCAGCATGACAGTGAAATAGCGTTGGAAGCTTCCGCTCTTTCGAAACTCGGAAAGAATTATACAATCGGACAGGAGATTTCCTTCACAGTTCTTTTTGATGCCGAATCCGAAGAATCCGTTGAAGGGATAAAAATCCCGGTTGAATGCACCTTCACGCTGTGCGGCGTTTTGCGCGAATACTCGAGCCTTTGGCAATTGAGCGAGAACAAGCTTTCAAAGCCTATTTGCGGTGCGCTTGTCACAAATACGGCGGGAGAAAATTTGCGGACCAAGGCAATTGAAACAGCTGCGCAGATGAATGAGCAGTCCACAGCGGGGGCGGCGCATGTTTCGGTTGCGGCAGCAAACCGTCAATTCTTTTTTGAAGTTGATGAAGCGGAACGCGGACAGGCAGCGGAGAGTATCAATGCATACATGCAAAAAACACGTCGCGGAACAAATGCGGACAAAGCTGTTTGCATAAACACCGCCGCATTTTCGGATAAAGGTGAAGCGAATTATCATTCGTTTTATATATGCCTGATTCTTGCCGTGACCGTTATTGCAGTGGTCTGCATATACGCTGTTCAGCTCCGCAAGCAGGTCAGAGGGATCGCTCTTTTTCGAAGTATAGGCATAACAAAACGGCAGCTGAGACTGCTGCTGACGTTTGAAACGCTTATTCTGTGCCTGCCTGCGCTTGGAGCGGGAACACTGCTCGGAACCATTATAACAAAGCTGATTCTGAAGCTGTTTGTGTATGCAAAATCCGCACCGGTGCAGGTGGACGTTCCGCTGTCGCAGCTTGCAGTCACGGCACTGTGCTGGATTGCAGGGATATTTGCGGCGCGAATGACTGTTTTCCGCATCGCGCTTTCAGAGCCGCTGACGGGCAGGATGCATACAGCCCGCCGACGTGCGCATGCGTTTGAAGTTTTTCGCCGCACTGCGGTCGTGCTGCTTGCCGCTGTATTCTGCGGTGCGGTTATATTCGGCATTCTGGAATCACTTTATCCGAGAGCCGATATGTATAAATGGCAAAATCAACCTGCATATGTTCTGAATGCGGAATCTTCGGAGGTTGCATTTATCAGGGATGGTCGAAATGCACAGCTTATTACTGCGGATATGCTGAAAACCTATCAGAGCATACCCGGCGTCACAAAGGCAGCTGCATTTAATTCGATGACGGTGGAGCTGACGTTCGACGGCGACAAAAACAGCAGCCTTTTCACCGCTTTGCGTGAATATGACCCTCAGTTTGAGGACGGTGCAGCCGTGTGCATGTATGCCTTATCGGAGGAAAGCCTCGGCACATTGATTGACCCTTCCGCTGTTGATGCGGCGGCATGGCGGGCGTTTTCAAACGGAGAAGGCGTCATAATGTCCTTTCCTGTCGGAACGGACGGCGGAGGGTTTTTTAACCGTGAACACTTCGGCGCAGCCGATTTATCGGCGGGTGATGAAATTTCAGTCGGCTGCTACGGTTCAAAACTCATTCGGGAGGAAGATGCATACAGGTTAGGCGCTTACAGCAAACTGCTCACAAAAAACGTAAGCATCGCTGCCGTGGCAGAATTCGATCACGAAAAAACCAATCTGATTCTCACAGGTGCTTATCAGCCGTACACAGTATTCTGTTCGGACGAATTCCTGAAAAACATCCTGACGGAATGCGAGCCGGGCAGCCTTTGCGGAAGCTTTATTACCGGTGACAAAAACGCTGTTGAAGCCGAATACGGCTATAACAATGCGAATGTATATACCGACCTTAATGCCGGCTATGTTTCAACGGACAGTGTGCTTGCTGAAATAACTGCCAAACAAAGCATTTCAATGAACAACAACCGTGAACAGTATGCAGCGTATATACAGGAGGATCTGCAAAAGCTCATATTGATTTACTCGGGATGCGGCTGCATCGCACTTGTCATGCTGCTGCTTATCGGGAACATTCTGACGCTTGAAGCGGAGGGAGAGGAGCGCGAATTCGGCATTCTGCGTGCGCTCGGAATGTCCAAACGTCAGCTTCGGTGGCAGCTGAATTGCCGTGCCGCGCTGCGCGGTGCAGCAGCAGTATTGTGCGGCTGGCTCGTGTATGCGGCATATATGTTTGCTTCTGCAATTTCGCGTTATAACCATCGGCAGGAAGTGAATGCAGACATGAATGTGCTTGATTTCGTGCAATCCGGTCTTTCGGGACTTGCACAGGGGGGAGCGAACGCGCTGACGGTCGTGCTCATTACGGTTAGCTGCGCAGCGATACTCATCCTGCTCTCCCGTGCAGCAAAGCATCGATTGACGCGAAACGATCTTGCGGCAATGCTTCGCGGACGCTGAATGGCCGTTTTGAACAAAAGATGAATCTTGGACGAAAATTTATTGTGAAATATAAGGAGAAAAATTATGTCAATTATTTTGCAGGCAGAAAAACTGTACAAAGAGTACAAAACATCATCCGGAGCGGTGAACGCATTGAACGGAGTCGATCTTTCGATTGAAAAGGGACTTTTCTATGCGATAATCGGAAGAAGCGGATCGGGAAAATCCACCCTGCTTCATGTTCTGAGCGGACTGGACAGGCCGACATCCGGAAAAGTGCTTATCGACGGCGTGGATATGTTCTCGTTCTCTGACGAAAAAATGGCAATCTTCCGCAGACGCAGCATGGGCTTTGTGTTTCAGCAGTTCAATCTGCTGGATGAGTACTCCGTGTTGAACAACATTTGTATGCCGCTGAGGCTGGACGGCAGGAAGCCGGACGAAACATTTCTTGCAGAGGTTACAAAGATGCTCGGAATCGAAGAAAAGCTGAAAAAGTACCCTTATGAGCTTTCCGGCGGTGAGCAGCAGCGTGTTGCAATAGCGCGCTCGATTCTTGCAAAGCCGCATATCATTTTTGCGGATGAGCCGACGGGCAATTTGGACAAAAAAGCGGGGGAGGACACGCTTAACCTGCTGAGCAGCTGTGCGGCGCGTTTCGGACAGACTCTGATAATCGTTACCCATGATCTTGAGATCGCAAAAAAAGCGGACAGAATAATTAAAATTGAGGATGGAAAGATTGTCTCAAATCAGCTATAATAAACAATGAACCCCGAACGGGAGTGCGGATGTTGAGATGTTGGTTAAATGACTGAAAACAGGCAGGAGGTGCAGTGCCGTGAACAAACATATACTTGTCACTGAAGACGATAAAAACGTTGCCGATGGGCTGCGGGAAATTCTTGAAAGCGACGGCTATACCGTTTCATGCGCGGACTGCGCCTCTGCCGCAATGCAGACAATGCGTGACGGCGGTGTGGATCTTGTTATTCTGGACGTACGCTTAGGGCAGGATGACGGTTACGAGCTTTGCCGCAGGATAAGAGAGTTTTCAAATGTGCCGATACTTTTTTTAACTGCATGCAGCAGTGAAATCGAGCTTGTGCGCGGCTTCCGTGCCGGCGGGGATGATTATGTTGCAAAGCCGTTCAGGATGCATGAACTTCTTGTTCGCATTGAAGCTCTGCTGCGCCGCACATCAAAAAAGAGCAGCGGAGTCCTGAGAACGGGAGAACTCAGCTACGACAGCGCAAGCTGCCGCATCAGGCGAAAAGGGAACGTGCTTGAGCTGACCGCAACCGAAACAAAGCTTGCTGCGGCATTGATAACGCATTCGAAACAGACCGTGTCCCGTGAGGAGCTTCTGTATCTGGTTTGGGATAAGGATTCGGCATTTGTGGATGCAAACACCTTAAGCGTGAATATCAGTCGGCTGCGCGACAAACTCGGAAAGGTTAACGGCAAGCCCTACATTGAAACCGTGCGCGGCATAGGTTACCGCTGGACATTGCCAGTTACGGAGCAATAAGAGTTTTTACGGAAGAAAACGAACGGAGAAAACGCAATGCAATGGCTGATTTGGCTTGTCGTCCTGCTTGCAGCGGCGCTCGGCGGTGAATTATTTCATATTTGCAGGCAAAGACGTGAGCTCGACAGGCTTTCAAAGGCGGTTGAGCATTTTTTGCTGTATCCGGAGGACGATATTGAAGAAACATTGAACGAAGGCGCTGTTGCGAATCTTCAAAACGCATTTTCCGAGCTTACGGCACAGTTTTCACTCATGCGTGCCGCTTCCGCGCATCGTGAAGAAGAAATGACGCATTTTGTTGAAAACATTGCGCATCAAATCAAAAACGCTGCGACCGCATTGCAGATTCGACTGGATATTCTGCAAATGAAATTGAAGCTTCCGGATGAGGTTGAAGCTTTGAAGAAAAGTCAGCTTTGCATGAACCGCCTCACGGACGAGGTGGACAGGGTATTGAAATCAAGCCAGCTTGCATCCGGCAAAATAACGATGGTTCCGGAAAAAATCGATCTTTCAGAAGCAATCAAGGAATGCTGCGATGAACTGAGCCCTCTTGCCGAAGCCCGCAGCGTTGAACTGCTTTTTGAACCAAAGAATTCAATTTGCATTTCCGCGGATGCTTTTTGGCTGCCGCAGGCGATAAGCAACATAATCAAAAACGCCGTTGAGCATACCGCCCGCGGAACTGCCGTTAACGTCATAATCAAAGACTGCATACAGAACATTGAAGTTCGCATTGAGGATCACGGTGCGGGCATTCCGGAGGATGAACTTCCGCTCATGTTTGAACGATTTCATCGCGGAGCCGCCGCAAAAGCAGGCTACGGAATCGGCTTGTCAATGGCGAATGATATTGTCAGAGCGCACCACGGCAGCATCAGAGTCGTGAATATGCAGACAGGCGCGGCATTCACAATCACTTTGCCGGTGCTCGACGGCACAAAGCCGTATCTGGATGCGGAAGAGGAATAAATCCTGCGTTTTACCGCAATTTTTTGCAAAAAACATCCGCAGATACAAATTCGCATTTAAAGCCAACGCACAGGACGTCAAGCTCACGGAGGCAGACAGGCATAACCGTTAATTCTTTGTCGAAAACAACAAATATATTGCAATTTCTGCTCAAATTACTGTATAATTGATAGCATGGAAAAACAAAGAAATAAAAAAGGGTCCTTACCCATCGGTGTGCGCATCATCGGCATTATCATTGCCATGCTTGCTGCCGCATACGGTTTATATGCCGGAATGGGTAATTCCACAGGAAATTTTGACGGCGAAATGCAGATATTCGCGCTTGACGTCGGTCAGGGCGATTCATTCTTCATTATTTCGCCGAACGGCAAAACGATGCTGATTGATTCCGGCGAATCCTCAAACTCAAAGCAGATTGAGCAGTTTATCCGCGAAAAGGGTGTTCGGCAGCTTGATGTTGTTATCGGCTCGCACACCCATTCGGATCATGTCGGTTCAATGCCGTATCTGCTCGATGCCTTTGATGTCGGAAAATATGTAATGTCCGAAGCGGGACTTGAAACGAGAATTCAAAAACGAATCAATGCCGTGCTTGAAGAAAAAGACATTCCATGCAGTTATGTATGGGCGGGAGATGTTATTGATTGGGACAGCGACTGCAAGGTGACAGTTCTTTCGCCCGTACCGGAATTTGATGAGTATTCAAAGACGGATTGGAATGAATGGAGCCTTATCATGCGCGTGGAATACGCAAATCACTCGATGATTTTCACCGGAGATGCAACCGTGCGTTCCGAACAGGCTGCAATGCTGAACAATGAGAAATATTTGTTCGATGCCGATGTTTTGAAAGTGCCGCATCACGGTTCAACGACAAGCTCCTCTCTCGGTTTTTTGGAGGCTGTCAGCCCGGAATACGCAATAATTTCCGTCGGAAAAGGCAACAGCTACGGACATCCCGACTACGATACAATTCAAAAACTGAAGCAGGTTAATGCTGAGATTTACCGTACGGACGAGCTTGGCACAATAAACATTGTTTTCAGTGCGGATGACATAAAAATCACATACTGAAGCCTGAAAAAATCTCGGGTAAATAAGGATTGGAGGAAAAAATGTATTGTCCTGATTGCAAAATTGAGGTTGAGTCCGGCGAGTACTGCCCGCTTTGCGGAAGAAAACTCGTGAGGGATTCACACAGCACGGGGACCGTTGTTGATGACAGCTTCAGCGGTGAAGCGGCTCAGGTTTCCGGAAAAAAACGCTGCAAATTCAATTTCAGCAAACCGCTTTGCGCTGTGTTTGCATTGCTGTTGATTTTGAGCCTTGCGATGCCGTGGTTTCATCTGAATGTGAAATATGTTTCGGCAAATGTTGTTGACGACAGGCTGACAATTCTTCAGCTTAAACCGCAGTTCTCATATTATTGCGGCATGGTGTCAAGACTTGCCGGAACTTTCGGCACGGATATGAATCAATATGCGGATTTGATCACGGCAGCGGAGGGGATTTTGCTTGCAGCTGAGAGCTATTTTATGCTCTGCGGAATTCATTTCCTGCTGTTCGGGATTATCGGTTTGTTTTCAAGGGGAAAACTGCGCTACTATTTTGCGCGTGTCGGCAGCACGATGTACATTGTCGGATTGCTGGTGTTGATAATTGCGGTGCTTATCGGCAACGCAAAACTCGGCGCTGCCGTTGCAGCGTTCGATGCACAGAATGAGCTGCAAATCTCCGCCTCTGTCAAGCTTACTGCGCACCCGTACATTGCGCTTGCGGCTTCACTCGTTTTCAGAATCTTCGGAATTCGCCTGCTTCGTTATTTGAACGGCGTAAGCTGCCTGAATCGCGGAATAACGGATATTGCAAAACGCGAGTTTTCATTGATTCACTGCGTGAAAAAAGTACCCAAAACGTACTCAAAGCCCAAACATCGCGGCAGAACGAATTACACGTCCTACGGTGATGCGGAAAGCTTCAACGATGGAATCGTAGATTGATATTTGATTTTGAATAACTGCTCAAAAAAGCTTTGCACGCTTGCGTGCAGGGCTTTTTTTGAATATCCGATGAATATATGCATTGGGAAGAATACCGATATGCTCTGCGGGAAGAATAAACCCGACAGAAGGGATGCATGGAGGAATTCTCATGACGATGAATGAAAAAGAACGGGGCATGAAATGCGGCAGAAAACATCGGAGCAGGAGGGTAATGCTTCCGATTCCGGCATTCATGCTTTTGTGCATGGTTTTTATTGTGCTTGCGGGAACTGCGGCGGCGATAATGCCGTTCCCGTCATCGGAGCTGCTTCCGGTTGATGAGCTGCTGTCCGTGTTATATGCGGCAAATTCCTCGCATTCTGATGAAAGCTGCGAACAGCCGAACATCCCGGCTTCCGTGAGCGGAGAGTGCGGTGAAGAAGATTCAGCTCGCGTTGCGGAAGCATTGCAGAATTTTTTGAATACGGGCGAAACGGTCAATTTAGAAAAAATGCTGCACCCTGCTCACCTGTCTGCACTGCGGGAAGGCTGCGGTAAGCTTGTTCCGACGTCGGGCGTATCAAAACTCGGTGAATCGATTCGTTCGCTGCTGCTGCACAGACTTGTCGTTAAGCTTTGCGGTGACGGGGCGGCCGACTTATATCCCGAGTACGTGGAATGCACTGTGGTTTCGGTTGAAAAAACGGATGCCGAGGAAACGGAACGCATAATCGAAAGCGCACGGAGCAACGGTGCAGCGGATGCCTGCGGAGGAATGAATATACGACTGGCAGTAAGCTTTTTGAAAGATGAAAAATTGCTCTGTTTCGAGGAATGCTCTTTGATTGCATTTGAATCGGACTGCGGCTGCTGCCTGCTGCCGGAGAGTCTTATAAACGTGATTGCGTGATTTAAGATAGATACATCAAACCCCCGAGAATTCCGTTGACGGATTTCTCGGGGGTTTTTGTTCGGATATCGCTTAGTTTATTCAGCTCTTTTCGAAATACCTATCAGGCAATGCCGAGGAACTGCTTTGCATAAGTGTCGATATACTTGTCGTTCATGCGAATCTTTGTGTTGTTCTTCCACTCAGTGAAACATTCGGAGTAGTGATCCTGTTCCGTTTTTTCGATGTAGAACTTCTTGGCGTTCCTGTAAGCTGCATCATCGTTCTCAGCTTTGATAACGGTATCGCCTGCATCAAGCCTTTCGTTGATGAAGATGAAGTGTACGCCGCCGCCGGAAGTCTTTGTGGTGACTTCTGCGATCTTCTGACCGTCGTTGGTGGTGTATATCTTGATGCCGTACTTCTTGACGGGGTCGGTCTCGTCGTCGGCGGGTTTATCGGTGGTGGGAGCATCGGTGGTGGGAGCATCCGTTGCGGGAGCATCGGTGGAAGCAACATCGGTGGTTGCGGGAGCGTCCGTTGAAGGAACGTCGGTGGAGGCAACATCGGTGGTTGCGGGAGCATCGGTTGCAGGAACATCCGTTGCGGGAGCATCCGTGGTCTTGGGAGCATCGGTTGCATCGGGTGCGGGGGATGCGGACTCAGCGGGAATCTTCCAATCATCGCCGTAGAAAAGCAGGCAGGCTTCTGCACCGAAACCGTCAAAGTATTTGCTGAGAAGGTTTTCGTTCATGATGTAGCCGTGCTCTTTGTAGCCGCCGGGGGAATCGGGATCGGCAGTGGGCTCGGGAGTTGCATCGGGGTTGGGAGTTGCCGAGGGGTCGGGCGTTGCGGACACGAATACGGTGTCGCTCTGGTAATCGCCGTTGGTGACATACTTGTCAACAAACTCGTCGAGGGAGATGCCGCTCTCAAGCGCTTTGCGGATTTCATCAAGCTTTTTGTTCTGTTCATCGGTGAAAACGCCTTCAACGGTATCGCTGACCTTGTCAGAGTTGTCATACTGAACGAGAAGGTGCTTGACGGTGAACATATCGTTGGGAGTGTAGAGGGGGATCATGCCGGAACCGCTGATGTAGGAGTTGTAAGCGGTCATGAACGCGGAAACGTCCTTGCCGTAGCTATCCCTCTGGGAGAGAGTGTTCTCGCTGATGTATTTTTCAAAAGCGGATGCATCAAATTTAACATCGGAATAGATTTTTTCCTGAAGCATTTCCATCATCATGGATTCAAGCTCGGACTGCTTGAGGGACTTCATGTATGCTTTGTAGGAAGTGCCCTGCTTTTTAAGCGCCGCCTTGAACTGCTCAAGCTTGTTTTCGCGGATGGCAGCCTCGTCGGTGATGCTTGCATCGACTTTGTAGCTTGCAATTGCCTGATCAAGCTTAGCATCAACGTTCTTCTGAAGCTCGTCCTGGCTGATTTCTTTGTCAAGGCCGAGTTCATAGCACTTGTTAAGAGTCACGCCGTAGGTGATGAGCTGGTTTTTAATAAAACCGTTGAAATCATCCATGCTCTTTGCGTAATAGCTGTACTGCTGATAAATCTGCTGGTACTGTGAAAGTTTAATTTTCACCTTGCCGATTTTGCCGATGGTGGGGTTGTTGTCGGTTGCGGAGCAGGCGCAGACACCGAGCAGCATTGCAGCCGCCATAAGCAGTGCAATAAGTTTTACAAATACTTTCTTGTTCATCATTAGTCTCCTTCCGGTTAGTTCGTTGGTCGAATCGAAACTTCAATACATTTTAATAGCAATTCAGGTTTTTGTCAATAGCGGTTGGCAATTATTTTCAGCGGTTCGGCACGGGAAGAGTCGAGCTGCCGGTGCCGTAATGCAGCTCGCCCTGCACAGGAACGTATTTGTCGGTGTAGAGCTTTTCAACATCGCCTGCCGGCTGACCGTCCGCACCGATAAGCTGCCTGTAAACTTCAACGATGTAGCCGTAACGGGGTGAAATGACCATTTTCGAATATCCTGTCGGCCAAAGCGGTTCGGCAATGCGTTTGGGTTCGGGAGGGTCGAGCTTTTCTATGGTATCCGACCAGATTTTGTAATGCGTGCCGTCATCGGGCTGCGTGCCGTAAACAAAGGTGTAAACTGTTTTTGTCCGCATGTCCGCATAGGCAAAAAGGAACATGGGAGATTCCGCTGCATTGCTCCACACAAGGTCGGGTCCGTAATACGAAACGGTTGCGTCAAGTCCCATTGCAACATAGCTTCCGGGGATTGAGTGATGGGAGCGGCTGACGATGCGAATATCGGGGCCGATAAGCAGCAATGAATTGTACAGTGTTGAGCTTACCTGACAGATTCCGCCGCCGGGAGTGTCGATATATCCCGTGCGCGGGAAGCCAGCCGAGTTCTTCTGTGCGCGGCCCAAGAAGCTCGTTGTAGCTGAGCTCTTCGCCCGGTTCGAGAATAACGCAGTTAAGCAGCCCGGCCGCTTTTTGAACGTTGCGGGAACGGGACTCGTTGCTTGTTGCAAATTCGGTTGAGAAACGGGAGAGTTCACGCATTGAGTCAATGAGCGTGTTCACATCGCCTTCGGGTTCAACTTCTTCGAGAAGGAGTGAAAGAGACGCGTTATAATTCCCGGAATTGAACGCTTCGGAAATCTGCTTCAGCATATCTTCGCGGTTAAGACAGAAGCCGTTGCTGCCGGTATGAAAAAGGATCTCTCCGACAACTGTTCCGTCGGGAGCTTTGACCGTTTGAGTTTTGCAAACGGTTGAAATATCGCCGCCCGTGCCGTAACCCGGTTTGCCGCCGCCGACACGGTTCAAAAGCGTCACATAGGGCTCGACAGGGGGTTGATCCAGCTGAGCAGCTGCTTCGGATACGATTGCAGCAACGCTCTCCTCGTCCATCCGAATGGTGTAGCTGCCGACTTCAAAACCATTTTCGGCAATTTCAACGCGCTTCAGATAATTCTGATAAGGGTCGGAATCGCTTCTGCCGAGTTTGAACGCAGAGCTGAGCAGCTCGTTGATGTTTGTTGTAATGCGAAAATCCGATGCGGTGAGAACAATGGTAACATTGTCCACCGTTACGGAAATGTTGATTTTCGAAAACTCCGCACTCAGCGCGTCAAGCATTGCATTGCGTGCGTTTTCGTAATCCATTCCGCCGACGGGAACACCGGAAATTGTGACGCCGGGAATAATACGGTTGTCCTCAATATATTGGTATGACGTGCCGCTGCTTTTCCCGGAAACGAGCGTGGTTCCGTCCGCCTGAGCGGTGGTTTTGAGCCAGTTGTTTTCTCTGTAGGTGCGTACGGCGCGTTCATGATCCGCTTTAAGTGAAAAATGAACGATAACAAGGGAAACGAGCGCAAAAACGAACACCGCCAGCGCACAGACGAGAACGCCGAAAGGTGAACGGAAATCTATGCCCAAAACACCCTTCCGATTGCGGGAACGGGTTTGGGACACTGTGGAACGATTATTGTTGTCCAAGGAGCAGCCTCCGTGAAAATTTAATCCTCAATGTGTTTTTTTGCCGATTGCGCTTGATTGAAGAGCAGCGTATCGGAAAAAAGCACATTATTCAACATCTATCATTATAGCCAAATTTGTGCCGAACTTCAACATTCGGGAATGATATAATTTTGCTGACGCATCGATTGGCAATTGAAACGGAGGCGGAAGACGTTCGGGACGAATACGATGAACAGGGAACCGGAATATCAAATCGACAGGAAAATTAAAATATATAATAATTTTTTAAAAAAGGGGTTGCAATTGTCCGCGGAGTGAGTTATAATACAACACGTTCCGCAGGGAAGCAACGCTGGTGTAGCTCAGTAGGTAGAGCACGTCATTGGTAATGACGAGGTAGTCAGTTCGAATCTGATCACCAGCTCCATAAACCGCTCAAATTGTTTGAGCGGTTTTTTTGTGCCATATGTTCGGTGCGGAACCGCAGCGGCGGGTCTTTTGAAAACTCTCAAAAAGTTCACGATTTCAAAGGTTTATTAATCCGTAAAAATGAGGACTGCCGCGAAATTTGCGGCAGTCCTTCTCATCGTTTTTTGTCAGGCACTTATTGACCGTGCTGCTTATTCGGTGCAGGGCGGATCTGCTTCCGATACTTTATTGCCGTAACGGTTGTATGAATCGGCAAGCCGCACAAAATCGGCCGCTGCAAGCTCTTCGGCTCGGACGGTCGGCAAAAGCCCGGCATCGGCAATCACTTCGTCAACATTGTTTTTCGGAATCAATTGCAGCATATTGTTTCGGAGCGTTTTTCGACGCATCGCAAATGCGGCACGAAGCACCTTTATAAAATTCGGCGGAAGCTTGCTGCCGTTTCGTTCGAATTTCAGCACACAGGAATGAACCGACGGCTCGGGGTAATATGCTGCGGGTGAGAGTTTCAGTTCGGTTGAAATGTCGAAAAGATACCGGGAAACAATCGAGAGCGGCCCGTAGTTCACATCACGCGGTGCCGCAAAGAACCGCTCTGCTGCTTCAACCTGCATCATCAGCACCATGCGCTTTACAGGGAGTCCGGATTCAATCAGCCGCATACAAATAGGTGATGTTATATAGTACGGAAGATTTGCAGCAACAGTAAAAGGCTCTCCGCCGAATGCATCGGAGATTTTTGCAGGCGGAACCTTCAGAAAATCGCCGCAAATGAGCTGCACGCTGCGTTTATCCGCGAATTCATCCGCAAGAATTCCGACAAGTGTGCGGTCTATTTCAACCGCAAGCAGATTTTTCGCTTTTTCCGAAAGAGCGGATGTCAATGCACCGAGCCCGGGACCGATTTCAAGCACGTTTTCGCCTTGGCAGTCTGCAAGCGCTGCAATGCGGCTTATCGCTTCGGTATCGATAAGAAAATTCTGCCCCAGAGCCTTGTTCGGGGTCAAACCCAGTTTTTTTATCATTTCTTTTGAATCTGTCATGATTGAAATTTTAATGCAGATTTGCATATATGTCAACAGAATCCGAAAAATAATGCGCATATTGAGAGTTTTTTTATCCCAAAAAGCTGATTGCCGACGGAAAACTGTCTCGCCGGTTAAAAAAGACTGCCGCCGTGCGAATAACCATGTGCAGCGGCAGCTGATGTTAAACGCGCTTTCTTTAAAAAAAACAGAAAACAGCGAATCGAAACACGATATTGCTGCCGACGACATAAATCACGGGCAATGCGGCTTTACATATTCTCACTTCGGTAGTATAATTATAATGCATGATTATAGCTCGAAAGATTTGAAAACAAAAGAATTAAATCGGGGTATGAGTATCGAGGTATAAATATCGAGGTATAAACAGGAATGAAACTGACTTTCGGAACAAAAACAAAAAGATTTTTTTGCTTTATCCTTTCCTCTCTGATGCTGCTTTCTTTATGCTGCACGGTTTTTTTCGCTGCGGGATGCAGCCGGGAGACGATGTCCGGGGACGAACAGGCGTTCACATTGTTCATGAATTCAATACGCAACGGGCAGTTTACGGAAGCTTTTTCCTTCATCAGTGCTCATGTTGCGCCGGAGAATGCCGTTGACGACAGCATTGAAGCATATAAAAACACAATAACTCTCGCACAGTTCGAAAAGCGTTACGAGAGCCTGTTTTCGCTGCTCGGCGTGAACGATATTGAATACAATATCACTGAAGAGAACGTTTCCGGAAATTCAAAAAAAGTCATTAAATACACGATGACATACAAAACACAATCCGCGGGCGACCTGACAAACGAATACGAGATGACTCTTCTTAAAGAGAATAATCTTTGGCGGGTTGTATGGCAGCCGAGCCACATTTTTCCGGATATGGCCTGGGGCGACACGTTCGACAGAGCAACGCTTGCGGCAGAGCGCGGCGATATCGTTTCTCACGGAGCTGTTGTTGCAACCAATGTCCGCCTTGTGACTGTTTACGCGCTTTTAAGCGAAATTGCGCCGAAAAATGTGCTTACGGATGAAATAATGCAGGAAAATGCCGGCATGAGCGAGCAGGATGCGGAAAAAGAAGCGGACAGGCTTTATTCCGATGCGGAGTATCTGAATACACGCTTCTCGGCGGAATTCGATGCCGCTGCTGCCGAAATTGCCGCCGTGCTCGATTTGGATGCCGCAGAGCTGCGAACAAAATTCGGAAAGAACACAAACGAGTTCATAACCGTTTATCAGGCAATGCCCGATGAAGTTACCGTTGAACAGCAGGAACAGCTAAATGCCGTAAACGGAGTTCATGTTGACACCGAGCACTACGGTTCAAAGCGGTATTACCCTTACGGGAGCCTGCTTGCGCATACATTGGGCTATATTTCGTTCGCAACATGGGAGGAGATACAGACATATAACGAGGGACGCGATCCGAATGACGGATTATATACTACTGACAGCAAAGTCGGTAAAAGCGGCATAGAAAAGCTTTACGAAAGGGAGCTCCGCGGCAAGGACGGCTATTATTTCTTCATCCGCGGAACGGACGGAGCCGTTAAAAAGGTCATCTATCGCAAAGATAAAGTTGACGGCAGCGATGTGATGCTGACGATCGATTTCGAATTGCAGCAGCGCACAGAGGAACTGCTGGATCTTGTGCTTTTCGGTACGGACACGGCGGGTGCGGTCGTTGTTATGAACCCGAAAACGGGAGAAGTGAATGCAATTGCTTCCAATCCTTCCTATGATTTAAACAGGTTTATAAAGGGCATGAGCGGCGATGAATACAAAGCCCTTGAAGATCAGGAGAATGAGCCGCTTAAAAACCGTGCAGCAAGAGAGCTTTATCCGCCGGGATCAACTTTCAAGGCGTTCACTGCCGCCGCTGCGCTTGATACGGGTACGGTGAATGAGAATTATGTTTTCACCGGCTATATCGATAATGATTACTGGAAGCCGACCGGTTACGGGGAATGGCCTTGGCCGCGCATAAAGCGCACGCGCGTCTATCACCGCACGGAGCCGATGAACATGACAAACTGCATGCTGCATTCCGACAATATTTACTTTGCGGATGTTGCACTGAAAATCGGTCAGGAGAAATTCATTGCATATTTTAATGAAAAACTCGGCATGGACAAGTCGCTGCCCTATGAATTGGGTGCCGCCCGCTCCCAGCTTTACAGCCGCGGCAGCGTGATGGACAACAAAATGCTTGCGGACTCCGGATACGGACAGGGCCAGGTGCTCGTGACGCCGCTTCAGCTTGCGGCAATGTTCTCCGCGTTTGCAAACAACGGCGATATGCCGACCCCGCGAATCACGGACGGATTATACGTAACGGACGGCGTGGAATACAAATGCATTCGGAAAAGCGAATACTCCGTATGGATGGAGGACGCAATTTCGACAAATGCAATAAACAAAATAGTCCCGATGCTCCAAGGCGTTGTGGATCCGAACAAAAACGGAACGGGCCGTTCGCTGCGTGTCACGAATGTTGACGTTGCGGCAAAAACGGGTTCGGCCGAAATCGGCAAAGACAAAACCCGCATGTATTCATGGTTTGCCGGTTTTCGCCTTAACGTTGCGCAGGAGGATGAGCGTGTTGTGATCGTAATGCTCGATGTTCCCGATTCGGGCGCATACTCATCCCTGAAATTTCAGATAGCGCGCGAGCTTTTGAAGCTGGACGACACCCCCGATCCGAATGCTCCGCCGGCGGAATAAAACAAGCTTTGGATGAAATGCCTGCGGTCAGCGCCGGCTGTCTTCGGGTTTAGAGGATGCGGTTATTTTGCGGATAAACAGCAGCATTGCGGCGAACATCATTGCCGAGGCTGCAAGCCGCATATAGAACCTGTACGCCGAAAAAAACGAAAGAGCATATAATCCCATGCCCGCAAAGAAGTACTTTGAAGCGTGTTTTTCCGTGCGGAGTTTCGATGCGGCGCGCTCAGCGCGGACCCTGACGGATACACGCTCGGCGGGAGGAAATGCAGCTTTGATTTCGGAATCGATTTCGGCATCGTCGGGCAGGAAGCGTTCGCGAATTTGCGGAATTGTTTCAAGCAGCCTAAACTCAACTGCGGTGGTGCCGACGGTGCGCACGGCGGATTCCGCTTCCGGTGCGGGTTTCGAAACTGAATATATCACGATGTGCGAAATGCCTTTTTCAAGAGCCTCGCGAATAATCGGAAGAATATCATCAAAAGTGATTGCTTTTTCAGTTCGGAGCAGATAAAACGAGCGAGTTGCACTCTGTTCGGAACACGCTTGATTCGGGTATTCCGAGGATGAACGGTGCAGGCTGCGGATTACTTCGTCCACTTCGGGCGAAACGAGTATCCTGCGCCGCAAAATCGACTCGGATGTTTCTCTGCGGAGTTTTTTGATGTGGGCATTAAACCGCAGGCTGCGCAAAAGGCTTGCAGTGAGCAGTATTGACGCGGAAATGAGCATTGCGGCAAACAAAGACGCGGCGCCGTGATGCAGCTTTCGCGAAACAAGCAAATAAAGTGCGGCGGTCAGCAGCAGTGCCGAAAACACGTTGTCGCATATGCGCGCAAAGCGGGATTTGCCGCCGCTGAAGCTCCGATTATAACTTTTCAACAATGTGTCATTCATAAAATCAGTATGGCACATAGATATGTTTTTCATTCACAAACGGTTCAGGATGTTGTATAATATGCATATGAAGATTGGAATTTACGGCGGAACATTTGACCCCGTTCACATGGGGCACATATTTGTTGCCCGTTCCGTGAAACAGGAGCTTGGGCTTGACAGGGTGGATTTTGTTGTTGCGGCAGATCCGCCGCATAAGCATTCCGCAGAGCGCACTCCGGCTGCATTAAGATTCGATATGGTCTGCGCCGCTTTGAAGCGCGAACGCGGAATGCGCGCTTCCGATATCGAAATTCGCCGCGGCGGAGTCAGCTACACTGTTGACACGCTGCGCGAAATGAAGCGGATAAACAAGAAAGCCGGGCTGTATTTCATTGTCGGAGCGGATATGCTTGAAGATTTTCCGAAATGGAAAAATCCAAAAGAAATACTTGAGCTTGCAACCCTTGTTGCCGTCAACAGACGCGGTCAGGAACGCGATATCGAAGCTCTTGCAGACGGGATAAGGGCTGAATTCGGCGGCAGAGTCGAGATTATTTCTGCGGAAGGGCCGGACATATCCTCAACGGAAATCAGAAGGCGTGTTCAAAACGCACAAACCGTTGAAAGGCTTGTGCCGCTTTCCGCCGAAATGCTGCTTTACGAAAAGCGCTTGTATCAGCCCAAAAGCATAGAGCAGCTTGCGGAACGTGTTTCGAACGTTTTGGATGAATACAGAATGCGTCACACAATGCTGACCGTGCGTGAAGCTGTCGGACTTGCTCAGTATCACGGGCTTTCAACAGAAAAAGCGCGGCTTGCGGCTCTTTTGCACGACTGCGCAAAACTTGGGCGTGAAGAGACCGTTCGATATGCCGAAAAAATGGGTTATGCGCTGACAAATGAAGAACGTGAAAATCCGTTTTTGATTCATTCGCGCATAGGTGCACTGCTTGCAAGGGATCTGTACGGAGTGCAGGATACGGAAATATTGAACGCAATAGAACGGCACACCGTCGGATGTGCGGAAATGACCCCGTTTGATGAGGTGATTTTTCTTGCGGACAAGCTTGAGCCGTCACGTGATTACAGAAGAATACGGGATTTGCGCGAGCTTGCTTTCAGAGACCTCGACAGGGCGACGATAGCGGTTCTTCGGAACACTATCGAATACACTGAAAATAAGGGAATGCGCATTCATCCGCAAACGGAAATTACCATTGCAGCGCTCGAAAAACGGGTGAAAGCCCGCCTGCACGGCGGCGATTGAGAAAAAACGTCAAATCGGCAACGGCGGTGAGTTTTAAGCCGATTTTATCCCGGCGGAATTCGATACGGGCAATGTCGAATAAAAAGACGTACGATTAATAAAAATAATATCAATATAGATATAATCGGAGGAAGAATGGAAACTAATAACGAAAACAAAAACATCCTTTCGGAACCGGAACTCAGGTTTCGCGAAGAGCTTAAAAATTGCGTAAAGCGCATTGTGGATGCCGCCGATGCAAAAAGAGCAAACGATATTGTTGCGGTCCATGTGGGAGACAAAACAATCATTACCGATTGGTTCGTGTTCATGAGCGGCACATCGCCGATTCATGTAAAGGCGCTGAGTGATGAAATTGAAGATTGTGCCGCCGAAATGGGGCTTCCGATGCGCCGCAGGGAAGGCTATTCCGAAGGCCGTTGGATCGTGCTTGACTTTGCCGGGATTCTTGTGCATATTTTCCATCCGGAAGAGCGCGAGTATTACAATGTTGAACGGCTGTGGATGGATGCAACAACCGAAATTATTCGTCCCGAAAAATAAAACTCGGATAAAGTAAAAAATTTGAAAAACATTGCACCCTGCTCCTGCGGGAAACAGCGATTTGATTGTGTATCGGCAAGAAGGCCGTGTTTTCAACCTGTTATTTGAAAACGGATAAGCCATTGTGCTGCCGATACATGTAAAACGGGGAGCAGGGCGTTTTGTATTTTGCACCGGAATGCTGCGAAAGCAAATGCGAACATCAGGGACGGAGGAACGTTATGAATAAATCAAACAGAGTGCTTGTTGTTGAGGATGATGCCGCGATCGTTCGTGCGTTGAGCTCGTTTTTGACGGATGAGGGCTTTTTGTGCAAAAGCGCAAACGGGCAGGCCGAAGCACTGCGGCTTTTTGAACAGGAGGAGTTTGATATTGTGCTGCTGGATGTTTCGCTTGCGGACGGCAGCGGCTTTGTTGTTTGCTCCGCCATGAAAAGCAAAAAGGATATACCCATTATTTTTCTGACGGCTTCGGGTGATGAACACAGCGTTGTTACGGGACTTGAGCTCGGTGCGGATGACTATATTGCAAAGCCTTTTCGGCCGCGGGAGCTTGTTTCGCGCATCAAAAACGCTCTTCGACGGGCGGGAAAACCGCAGGCCGCGGTCAGTCTCGGCGATGTGCGTGTTGACCTTGAGAGAGGAGCCTGCTTCCGCGGGGATACGGACCTTTGCCTTTCGGCATTGGAATACAGGCTTTTGCTGACGCTCATAAACAACCGCGGGCATGTTTTAACGCGCGCACAGCTGCTTGAACACATTTGGGATGTTGCGGGCGACTTTGTGAATGACAACACCTTGACCGTTTATATTAAACGGCTGCGCGAAAAACTGGAAGCCGATCCGCAGACTCCCTGCATTATTAAAACGGTGCGCGGCGTTGGATACAAAATAGACTGAATATATGCGGTTTGCCGCCGAAGAATAACGCAAAGGGGGCATGGAAAATGAGAGTACTCAGAAATCCGGATGTTTGTGCGCTGACGCTGACAACGGCCGCGGTCGGTATCGCCGCAAGCGGAATATGTTTTTATTTAAATCAGAAAGCGGGGCTTATTGCGGCCGCCGCTTTTGTAATCGTGATTTCGGCTCAGCTTGTGAACGCTGCGCTGCGTCACAGGCATTTCAGAAAGCTTGCGGACGAAATCGACGGCATTCTCCACGGTGCGGAGGGCATGTGCCTTTCAAAGTATCGTGAAGGCGAAATCAGCATACTTGAAAATGAACTCACAAAGCTGATTGTTCGTCTTCGCGAGCAGGCCGATGCACTGCGTTCGGACAAAACAAAGCTTGCGGATTCAATTGCGGACATTTCTCATCAGATAAAAACTCCGCTCACGGCGCTTAATCTGATTGCGGAATCTTTGGGCAGGAGCGGCATGAATGCAGAAAAACGCATGGAGCTTCTTCTTGAACTTCGCAGGCAGCTGACAAGGATCGAGTGGCTTGTTTCCGCATTGCTGAAGCTTGCAAGGCTCGATGCGGATTCGGTCACTTTCAGCAGGAAACATGCCGAACTTGCGGCAATTGTTGACGGAGCGGTTGAGCCGCTGGAAATCATGGCGGAGCTGAAAAATGTGCATTTCGAAATTGATGCTTCCGGGTTTGCATACTGCGATCCGGATTGGATGACGGAAGCTTTGGGCAATATACTTAAAAACTGTGTCGAACACTGCGAAAACGGAAGCATATATGTCACTGCATCCGAAAACCCGATTTATTCGGAATTTCGAATTCGCGACACGGGACCCGGAATCGCGGAGCAGGATTTGCCGCATATTTTTGAAAGATTTTATACCGGTTCAGCCGGCATGAACTGTACGGAAACGGGGAGTTTAAGGAATAATACCCATACTGAAAACGATACGGTTCAATGCGGAGCGCAGATTCCGCAGCTGCAAAGCGTCGGCATTGGGCTTGCGTTGTCAAGAACCATCATTTCAAAACAAAACGGAACAATTAAAGCGGAAAATCATCGGCAGGGCGGTGCAGTGTTCACCATACGCCTGTATAAAAGCGCAGTTTAACAACACTTCGATTGGATAATGTTTGAGCCGTTTCCGAAGCTGCGTATTCGGTGTTTGTGACATATCTGTTATTTTCAAGTCACACACAAGTCATATTGCGCGGGTATAATTTCAACCATAAACAAAAGAGTCGAAGACAATACATTCGGATTGCGCGTATAAAAGGTTTGCCTGCCGCATTTCGAACGGATGATGCTCAAAAGGAGAGAAAATGGAGATTTTGAAGGTTGAAAACCTGACAAAGGTTTACGGAAAAGGCGAGAATGAAGTTCGTGCGCTCAACGGCGTAAGCTTTTCGGTTGAAAAGGGTGATTTTGTTGCGATTATCGGGCCTTCGGGCAGCGGCAAATCAACTCTTTTGCACACATTGGGCGGCGTTGACCGCCCCACGGGGGGCAAAGTGCTTGTGAACGGACAGGATGTTTATTCGCGAAGCGATGAACAGATTGCAGTTTTTCGCCGCCGCGAAGTCGGGCTTATCTATCAGTTCTACAACCTGATTCCGGTTTTGAACGTTGAAGAGAACATGTCCCTGCCTGTGCTTTTGGACGGACGAAACGTGAACCGCGACAGGCTGCGTGAACTGATTCGCGAGCTTGATCTTGTCGGACGCGAGAAACATCTTCCGAATCAGCTTTCCGGCGGACAGCAGCAGCGCGTGTCTATCGGCAGGGCATTGATGAATTCGCCTTCGATCGTGCTTGCGGATGAACCGACGGGCAATCTGGATTCAAAAAACAGCCATGAAATAGTTGAGCTTTTGAAGCGAATGAACCGTGAATACAATCAAACTCTAATCATGATCACTCATGACGAAAGCATTGCCCTGCAAGCTCGGCGCATTATTGCAATCGAGGACGGAAAAATCGTCCGTGACGAGGTGATTTCAAAATGAATATCATGAACAAAGTCACTTTGCAGGCGATGAAAAAGAACAGGGTTCGCACGATCGTAACGATAATCGGCATAATCCTTTCCGCTGCAATGTTCACCGCCGTCACAACTTTCTGCTCAAGCATGTACGGCTATATGCGTGAGTACTTTGCATACGACAAAGGCGACTACCATGTTTCGTTCAGCGGCTGTTCAAGCGAAACGATAGATAAAATCAAAGCCGACGAGCGCGTTTCAAAGGCCGCTGTTGCAAAGTCCATAGGTTATGCCGAAGCCGGTTCAAGCAACGCCGACAAGCCCTATTTGTATGTTCTTGAAGCGGATGAAAGCTTCATGAAAAACATGCCTGTTCATCTTACGAGCGGCAGACTGCCCGAAAATGAAAACGAGATAATTCTTCCCGCACATCTTCAGGCGAACGGCGGCGTATCACATAAAATCGGCGACAGATTGAAACTGACTCTCGGCAGACGTGTTGCGGAAGACGGGTCGGAGCTTGGGCAGAACAACCCGTATTCATACGATGAGGAAAAGCTGACTGCGGACAGAATTTGGGAATATGTCGTTGTCGGTTTCTATGAACGCCCCGGGTTTGAAGAAATGATTGCTCCGGGTTACACCGCGCTGAGCCTTCTTTCCGAACCCCTGCGGGAAGGTGAAACTTATGATGCCTATATCCTGATGAAAAATCCGAGAAAGAATCTTGATGCGTTTGCAGAAAGGCTTTCGGGATCTTACATTGGGGCATCCTATCAAACGAGGTTGCTCACAATTGACGGCTATTCGGTGTTTAACAATTATTCGAATATGCTTGTGAGGCTTGCCGCAATTTTCTGCGTGCTGATTTTTATCGGCTCGGTTTCGCTGATTTACAGTGCATTTTCAATTTCTGTAAGCGAAAGAACAAAGCAGTTCGGCTTGCTTGCTTCGATCGGTGCAACCCGGAGCCAGATAAGGCGGTCCGTTCTTTTCGAAGCATTTGCGCTGTGCATATGCGGCATACCTATCGGCCTTTTTGTGGGCATCGGAGGTATGGGACTGACGCTGTGGCTTTGCGGAGATTTGTTCAAATCCGTACTCGACGCACCGTTCGGCATGAGCTTTTCCGTTTCGTGGCAGGCCGTTGCCGTTGCTGTGGCGGTCGCGGTGTTGACAGTTTTCGTTTCCGCATGGATACCGTCGCGGCGTGCAATGAAAATTTCACCCATTGAAGCAATCAGGCAGGCGCGGGATGTGAATGCGGGCAAGAAGAATGTGCGCTGTTCAAAGCTTTTCATTCGGCTTTTCGGTGCAGAAGGCATGCTTGCAAAAAAATACTATGCACGCAGCCGCAAAAAGTATCGCGCAACGATAGCTTCTCTTGCAATGAGCCTTGTGCTTTTCATCTCTGCAAGCGGTTTCTGCATGTATCTCACAAAGTCGGCAGAGGACGCATTCACGGAAAAAAGCTACGATATAGGTTATCGGGATTTGTCGGCGCAGAATTATACGGAGTTTGCCGCAGGCGCCCGAGAATACTTTGATGAGATAACTTTCTGCCTGAACACGCTCGACAACAGCTTTGTGTACCTGCCGGAGGGAGACACAACGGCGGAGTATAAAGCATACACAAAAGCGCAGCGCAGCGCACATGAAGGGCTGCTCAAAGTTGAACAAAACTGTTTTGCGTATTACATTGATGATGCGGCATTCGGACGGATGCTGACCAAAAACGGCATCGATGCCGATGCTTATTTTGCAGCCGAAGAAAAACTGCCCGTCATGCTCAACAGCGGTTACGATGTTGTTTATTCGCAGGATAACGGCGAAAACAACAGAAGAACATATAATTACAGCTTTGTTTCGGATGGGGTAACGACCCTGATGCGGGCAAAACCCGCACCGCAGCTCGACGGATACATTTTGGACGGCATGTTTTGGTCCGGCAATGAAATGGGAGAGGGCGTTCTGCAATACTACTATTGGCCCGCTCAAGGGGAAGATGCTGACGGCGGAAGCAGCTCCGACGGGGAAAACTCCTCCGATGGGGAAGATTTCGGATCCTCAGGAATTGATTTTTTCGGAAGGCCCATAGACCAGCCCGTGCGCCCGGTTGAATATGAAGAAATACATATTGCAGCAACCGTCAAAACCGCACCCGCAGGGATTGACAGCGGACGCGCAATGAAGCTCATTCTGCCGTTCTCCGCGTTCCAGGACAAAAAGGCATTCAATGAGGGGTTCATGAATGTCTACATCTGCGCCGATGACCCGGACAAGGCGGAGAATGATGTTAAATCCGTATTTGAAACCCGTGGAATCGAATTTGCGCCTCAAAGGCTGTACAACCGTGCGGAGGAGGAACGAACCGTCAGCAACATGATAATCCTTGTGAAGGTATTCTCCTATGGTTTCATCGCGTTGATTTCACTGATTTCGGTTGCGAATGTGTTCAACACCGTGTCAACCAATGTTGCACTGCGCCGCCGTGATTACGCAATGCTCCGTTCGCTCGGAATGACGAACAGGGGAATAAACCGAATGATGAACTATGAATGCCTGCTCTACGGAACGCGTTCGCTGTTGTTCGGTTTGCCGCTTTCGGTCGGTATGACCTACCTTTGCTACCTGTCCGCAGCGGAGGCTGCACAGATGAGCTTCACAATGCCGTGGACGGCGGTTGCGATTGCTGTAGTCAGCGTTTTCATGGTTGTGTTTGTTTCAATGCTGTACTCAACAAGCAGGTTAAAGCGCGAAAACCCGGTTGATGCACTGAAGGATGAAAACATCTGATCGGAACAGTTATGATTGACAGACTGTGAATCAAAAAAATAACCGACTGTACCGCAATGTATGCGGCGCAGTCGGTTTTGTTCAAAATAAAGCTGATTTCGTTGTTTCTATATTGCGGAATGATTATTTGCAGTGCGTCTCGTTGTATTTCTTAATGCCGAGAGCCAACAGATCCATTGCGCGCTCAAGATCCTTCTGCTTGAGGACGTAAGCAATGCGAATCTCGTTCAGACCCTTGCCGGGGGTTGCGTAGAAGCCCTCGCCGGGAGCAAACATAACCGTGTCGCCGTTGTCATCAAAGTCGGTGAGCAGCCATTTCTGGAATGTATCCGCATTGTCAACGGGCAGTGCAGCCATCATGTAGAACGCGCCCTGCGGTTCCTTAACAACGACGCCGGGGATTTCGAGCAGCTTATTGTAGCAGGTGTCGCGGCGGAGTTTGTATTCCTTGCGAACAGCATCGAAATAGTCGGAATCAACGCTGTAAAGCGCGGCGGAAGCGATCTGATCAAGGGTTGCAACGGAAAGCCTTGCCTGACAGAACTTCATGAGGTTCTGCTGAAGCTCCTTGTTGCGGGTGATAATGGTTCCGATACGTGCGCCGCAGGCAGAGAAACGCTTGGATACGGAGTCGATGATAACGGCGTTTTCGTTGATATCTTCGAACTGTCCGATGGTTGCAAGCTGCTCGCCGCCGTAAACGAATTCACGGTAAACTTCGTCGCCGATAACAAACAGGTTGTGTTCTTTTGCGACATCCGCAATGGTGCGCAGCTCTTCATGAGTCAGAACAACGCCGGTGGGGTTGCCGGGGTTGGTGAACATGATTGCGCGGGTGTTTTCGTTGATAAGAGCCTCGAGCTTTTCGCGGAAAGCATAGCGATAACCGCCTTCGGGGGAGGTGGTCAGGGGGCGAATGGTGCCGCCTGCACTCTTGATGAATGTGTTGTAGTTGGGGTAGAAGGGTTCCGGTATGATAACCTCGCTGCCGTCGTCAAGAATGCTGAGCATCAGCATTTGCAGCGCTTCACTGCCGCCGGTGGTGATAAGGATATCGCTCTCTTCGTAGTGAATGCCGAGTTTATCATAATAGTCCTGAACGGCTTTGATAAGCACGGGCAAACCGGGGGAAGGAGCGTATTCAAGAACGGGAAGCTCAAAATTGCGAACCGCTTCGAAATATGCGGGCGGGGTTGCGATATCGGGCTGACCGATATTCAAATGATAAATCTTTTTGCCGTTATTGGTTGCTGCAACGGCAAACGGATGGAATTTACGCATGGGGGAAAGGTTGCATGCCAAAGCCTTCTGCGAGATTTTCATGGAAGAAGCCTCCGAAAAAGTTTTTTTGAGGAAGAAAAAGCGGTGAAACAGCAGAAACGCCTTTTGCGCTGCCGCTCAGCCGAGGGAGTATCCTCATACGATGTGATTGTAGCATTTTTTTCGGGTTTGTGCAACAATGTTTGCGCCGAAAAAAGGTATATTTGAAGGAAAAGTGTTGGCAGGGAAGCATGACCGCGTTTGCGGAGAGCAAAAATCAGATGACACAAATGTAAAACAATTGTGAACTTTTTTTATGTAAAGCACCTGCAACACATATATTTTTTGCAAAAAACGTGTGTTTAAAAGATAAATAGTATTTCACAACGGCATGTGCAGCCGATAGGGTTAAGAGAATATTATAAAAGGGGTATTTAAACCGGCATTCCATTGTGGTATAATAACGCGAAACGTGGATATGCGAAAGGATACTGTTTGCAAATGATCGTTGTCATACCTGCATATGAGCCGGATGAAAAGCTTTTGCGTCTTGTGGACGAACTGAAGCAGCAAACGGACTATAAAATCATTATTGTTGACGACGGCAGCAAAAATGCGGAAAGCAAGGATGTGTTTTCAAAGCTTGAAGCGGATTCCGCTGTTACAGTGCTGCACCATAAAGTCAACCGCGGCAAAGGCCGCGCAATGAAGACTGCGTTTGAATACATAAAGGATGCGGGGTTTTCCGATGACGGTATAATAACCGTTGATGCGGACGGGCAGCACCTTATAAAAGATATCGTGGCAGTCAGTGAAACCTGGGCAAAGAACCCGAATGCGCTTGTTCTCGGCAGCAGACGTTTTTCCGGTAAGGTGCCGCTCCGCAGCAGATTCGGCAACGGCGTGACACGCGGCGTGTTTGCGATTTCAACGGGCGTTCGCGTTTACGACACGCAAACGGGGCTTCGTGCGTTTTCAACCGAAAAGCTTGACGACATGCTCAAAATCGGCGGCGAACGCTATGAATACGAGATTAATCAGCTCCTGACATGCACCAAAACTCACGTGCCGATAATCGAGCACACCATAGAGACCGTGTATCTTAATAAGAATGAGACTTCTCATTTCAACACTGTAAAGGACTCGTGGCGGATATACAAAACGATTTTTACGTTCGTTTTTTCAAGCTTTGTCAGCTGGGCTGCGGATTATATCCTTCTGCTTGTGTTCAATGCGATACTCGGCGGCATTACGGGCGGTGCGGCGGTCAGGCTTCTGTCATTTAATCTTCCGCCAAAGTTCTTCGCGCTTGTCGGAGCACGCACGATAAGCTCCTTGCTGAATTATTTCCTTAATCAGCGGCTTGTTTTTCAAACAAAGTCCAAGGGCAGTGTACTGCGCTATTACATCCTTGTTGCAGCGCTTTTTGTGTTGAACTACGGTCTGCTTCAGCTTATGGGAAAAATCGGCATCGCGCTCTGGCTTGCCCAGATAATCGCACAGCTTGTGATTTACCCGCTGAGCTTTGTAATTCAACGAAAATTTGTTTTTTGCGAGAAAAATACCGCAGCATAAAACATTGCGGTGCCGCACGGTTCATGCCGTGTAATTTTAAGGAGATAATATATGAAAGCAAATAAGGCAAAAATTATTCTTGTTGTTGTTTTGGATATAGTATTTTTTGCGGCAATACTGTTGTCGTTTGCATGGTTTCATCATGCAAAGCCGCAGAAGTTTTCACCGACAAAGACTTTCAATCCGAGGGTTTCGCCTTCACCAAGCCCGTCGCCGGATTATTGGATTCCGAAAGACACACCTGCCCCCGGCGAAACACCGGATCCGTCAGCGTCCGCCCAACCCACCCCTGAACCGAACGATCTGCTTCGCGGAAAATATTCCGAAAAGTTTACTTCCGGTGAGGTAATCCGAGATGAGAACGGCTATCGCAGCGGAAATGTATGTGTTGAGATGAGCAAACACACTATGACCGTTCAGGGGCAGCCCGTATGCTACTATGTTGCCGACATTTACATAAAGGATATTACAAGCCTTCGCTGTGCAATTTCCGATTCGCCGGACAGGGATGAATGGGTGACGGAGCTTGCGGGCAAGAACAATGCAATCGTTGCAGCTTCGGGCGACTTCTTTGTTTTCAAGCGGAGCGGACTTGCAATCCGAAACGGACAGGTTTACCGCGAGGAGCTGAACAGAAGTCAGGATGTTTGCGTTGTCTATTCCGACGGCACAATGGCAACTTATTTTGCCGGTTCGGTGGATTTAGATTCGATTTATGCTAAAAACCCGTATCATGCGTTTTCGTTCGGCCCAAAGCTTTTGAACAACGGCGAACCGATGACGGAATTCAACACGAGCGTTGCAACATGGAATCCGCGCTGCGCGATCGGTTACTATGAACCTGGGCATTACTGTCTTGTTGTTGTGGACGGACGGCAGAGAGGCTATTCCCTCGGGCTTGAAATGACAGAGCTTTCAAAGCTCATGAAACAGCTTGGCTGCACGGAGGCATACAACCTTGACGGAGGCATGACCGCTATGATGGCATACGGTACTGAGTTGTACTTACAGCCCTGCGGCGGCGGCAGACAGAATTGCGACATTGTTTATGTTGCGGAACCGCTGTCCTGAGCGTTCGGATTCGAAACGGAAACTGAAAACTATTTGAAATTTAAAATTTAACGGGGAAATAATAATGAGAAAATCACTCTTCAATTTCAATAACAAACGCCGCGTGTTCCGCGTGCTGCTCTCTCACCTGACGGCAATGCTCGCATTGCTCGTGCTGATTTGCTTCGTTATCGACAGGTTCAACACGGCAATGGAATTCATGACCAGTGAACTTTCAAAGTGGTATATTGCGGTGCTTGCAGTCCTTGCACTCATATCATCGATACTTAACATCGTTGCGTTGTGGGTAAATCCCGACAAAATGAAGAAAAATCGAACGCCCGACAACCATTGACGGTGCAAAACGGCGTTACCATTTGTGGATATAATTACGACTGTATGAAAAATAAAACAAAGATTTTACTTGTTGTTACAGCGGATATTCTTGTTTTTGCGATTATACTGCTGTCTTTCGCATGGTATCATCATGTTAAACCGCAAAAATTTGATGCGAGCCATGCGTTCCCTCTGCCGGAAAAACGTGAAAACCTTCTGCACGGCAAATATGAAGATAAGTTTACCGCTGACGGAAGCATTCAAAAAACCGAGAATTCCTATCGCAGCGGCAATGTATCCGTTGAGATTTTGAGCCGGGATATTACCGTTGGCGGCTATCCCGTGCACTACTACATGGCGGATATTTACATTAAGGACATTTCAAGCCTTCGCAGTGCGGTGTCGGAAGAGTCCGACAGGAGGGAGCGTGTTGAAAGCCTTGCTGCAAAACATAATGCAATAGTTGCAACTTCCGGCGATTTTTTTGTTTTTAAACAGAGCGGGCTTGAGATTCGCAATGGGTATGTCTATCGCAAAACGATAAATAAAACGCAGGACGTATGCGTTATTTATCAGGACGGCACGATGGAAACCATACTTGCGGGTTCGGTTAATCTTACGGCTGTCTATCGAAAAAAACCGTATCATACTTTCTCTTTCGGCCCGAAGCTGTTGAACGGAGGGCAACCCATGGAGGAATTCAACACAAGCGTTGCGAACTGGAACCCTCGGTGTGCGATCGGCTATTACGAGCCGGGTCACTACTGTCTTGTTGTTGTTGACGGAAGACAGGAAGGGTACTCCATGGGGCTTTCAATGAAGGAACTTTCAAAGCTGATGTTTGATCTCGGCTGCAAGGAAGCATATAATCTTGACGGCGGCGAGACAGCAATGATGGCTTTTGACGGAGAACTGACTTCAAAGCCCAGCAATGGGGGAAGAGAAAACTGTGATATCGTGTATATAGGTGAACCGCTCGAATAAAGCTGCACGCAGAAACTATTCGGAAGATTAAGATTCATACATGGATGCCGCACCGTTTTTCGGCGCGGCATTTGAATAATTATATGCTTATTAAAACACGGAGACTGACCGATGCTGTATATATCAAGATTTGAATTTCCGGATGTCGAAACCGAGACGGATTTTAGATTCGGGTTGAAAATGACGTGTTATGATTCAATCTATCCGTTTGGCGTTCTTTCCCGAAAAGGACTGACGCAGCTTGATTTTGAAGATATAACGCTGCTTTGCGGCGGCAACGGCACAGGAAAGACAACCGCACTCAATATCATTGCAGAGAAACTGAAACTGACAAGGGCATCGTTGTATAATCGCAGCTGCTTTTTCGAGCGTTACCTTGAGGATTGCAGTTTTATATGCGAACTTGAAATTACTCCGCACAGCAGGATTATCACGAGTGACGATGTATTTGATTTTATGCTTGATCTCCGCAGCCTTAACAGCGGGGTTGACAGGCGGCGCGATGAACTGTTTGATGAATATCTTTCGCTAAAACACAAAAAATCAAGTGTTCGTTCACTTGAGGATTATGAGACTCTTAAGCGGCTCAACACGGCGCGCAGCAAGACCGCTTCGGAATTTATTCGCAGGAGCTTACCGGCAGGCTTACGCGAACGGTCAAACGGGGAAAGCGCATTCATGTATTTCCAAAACAAAATTGAGGAAAATGCTCTGTATCTGCTTGATGAACCCGAAAACAGCCTTTCTCCGGAAAAACAGATTGAACTGCTTCAGCTTATTGAGGACAGCGCAAGGTATTTCGGGGGCCAGTTTATAATTGCGACTCATTCCGCGATTATACTTTCCGCCCGAAACGCAAAGATTTATGATTTTGATTCTTGTCCGGTGGGAGTTTGCGCATGGCAGGATATTCCGAGTGTTCGCTGTCAATATGAGTTTTTCAGAAAGCATGATGCCGAGTTTGAATAATCATCGGACGGAACCATGCAGAAAAAATCGGCAAATTTAAATCTCACGAAAATAAGTCATTCGGAGTATTTCAGACATTAATCAGCAAATTCATAGCCGTCACTCGGCGAGGGCTGCCTGTCTGTTTCATCGAACAAAAGCCTTCCGATGAGCGAATCGGAACTTGCGCCTTGCTCGATGAACCATTCTGACGGGATATAAATCGTCGGTTCGATTGTCGGATCGGCGATAAGTTCATATTTACGATAGCAGAGCAAAATTCCGCAGTCATAGAACATGAACATGCGATCCGAATAAATCGGTTCAGGCAGACAAATGACAGTATCACCAAAATTCGAAACTGCGGTTTCGTATGCTTTTTTACCGAAATCTGCCGCAAAATCATCGCTGAACGCAGCACCGAAACAATCGTCAACGGAAAGAATCCGTCCCGATAAGATATCTATGTTTATCGGTCTTGTTTCAAAAACCGCATATCCGTTAACGGTCGGAACATCATAATCCGCATTGAGTTGTTCGAAGGGAACATAAACGCACATTTTGATTGAAAGCAGGTCGTTATCATTGTACATAACATCGTAAGTTATGTACCTGTCAGCAGGCTGCTCACGCGCATACTCCACGAAGGCTGTTTTCACGGCAGCATTAACAAGGACGGAGTTTCTGCAAACGAAAACAGGACATACGACATAGCAGCCGGATGTTCTCACATGCTCTTCAAACCCGACATATGGCGTTTTGCTTTCCAAAGTCTGATTTTCGGGAACGTCGGCCGTCGGCTGAACCGATGCAGCGGAGAAAACGTTCACACCGGCAGCGGATGATGCACCGGAGGCGGCGGAAAGCGTGAAATATGAACCCGACCGCTCCCTTACGTTGTGCATCTGCGGTTGTGCCGTTTGCGTGTCGAAACGGATTTGCTGCGATTGAGCATATGTTGAACAGGCGAAACAAGGCAAAACCGCAGCGGCCGCTGTCAGCGTTGCAAAGAATCCCGCCGCAATGCGCGGAATGCGGCGGATAGTGTATTGTGTTTTTGTGTTGTGATTCATATCGAATGCCTCGCCGAACATATGCTTGATGCAGCTCAACGACCGAATAAGCCTGCCCTTTTATGTGCAGTTTACTTAATAATCATAAGCTCGCTGTCCGAAATCGCATGCTCAATCATTTCGGAGAAATCAACCTTTGCTTCGCTTGCGCGCAAATCTTCAAGCACAGGTTTTGTCACGGGATGCTTGGGAACAAACACGGTGCAGCAATCCTCATAGGGAAGGATGCTTGTTTCGTATGTTCCGATTTTCCTTGACAGATCCATAATATCATCCTTGTCGAAACCGATGAGCGGACGGAAAACAGGCATGGTCACGGCATCGTTGGTGACGCAAAGGCTTTCAAGCGTTTGACTTGCAACCTGTCCGAGAGCTTCGCCCGTGATGAGTGCACGTGCGCCTTCCTTTTCGGCAATGCGCTGCGCAATCTTCATCATAAGCCGGCGCATGATGACGGTGGTCTCTTTACTCGGACATTGCTCGTAGATGGTCATTTGGATATCCGTGAAAGGAACAAGGTGCAGCCGGATCGGACCTGCATAGCGTGAAAGCAGGCGGGTCAGGTCAACAACTTTGTCGCGGGCGCGCTCGCTTGTGTAGGGATAGCTGTAAAAATGAACCGCACTCAGTATAAGCCCGCGTTTTGCCATCATATAACCTGCAACCGGGCTGTCAATGCCGCCGGAAATGAGCAGCGTTGCACGTCCTGCGGTGCCGACAGGCATTCCGTTTGCGCAGGGAATCTCCTCGCAATACAGGTATGCTCTGTCACGTATTTCAACGGAAAGAGAAACCTCGGGTTTGTGAATGTCAACACGCACGGACGGGTAGCGTTCAAGAATCAGATGCCCGAGTTCGCGGTTGATTCCGTCCGAATTCATAAAATAGTGCTTGTCCGAACGGCGGGCAAAAACCTTGAAGCTGAAATTCGGATTTTTTTCAATCTCTTTGTCCATAAGCATATATGCCGTGCTGCATACACTCTGCCAATCCTTATCAACGGCAAGCGCGGGACTGACGGAGTGAATGCCGAACACGCGGGTGAGCCTTGAGATTGCTTCGTCAAACTGTACATCCGGAATATCCATAACATATATTCTGCCGTGTTCGCGGTCGATTCTTGAGGGAATGCCGCGAAGGGCGGAACGCATGTTGTCAACGAGCTTCTGCTCAAAATAGGGACGATTCAGCCCCTTAAGATGAATTTCGGTGTAGCGAACAAGAATAACTCTTTCCATTTTATAATACCTTTCGTGTTTATCTTCCGAGTGGAACGTTTTTGGGTTAAACTTTCGAGTGTGCTTTATCTCCTGCGGAACCGTCGAAGCAGGGAGAGGCTGTCCTCGATCATCTGAGCGGCCGCATCGGCTTCTGCCTCGGTGTTGCCGGCGCCGAAGCTGAAACGGATTGCGCCGTCCTGCCTGTCGCCGGTGATTCCCATTGCGGTTAAAATGCGGTTTTTGCCGCGGTTCCTTGCCGCACAGGCGGAGCCGGTTGAAACAAGCAGGCCTTTGTCCATTAATGAATGCAGCAGAACCTCACCGCGCACACCGAGAAAGCTGATGTTCAAAATATACGGTACACTGTCGTTTATTTCGGGTCCGTTGAGCTTTATATCCTTGATTCGGGACAAGTTGCTGTAAAGGCGGTGTTTGACGCGGGTCATGTTTTCGAGCCTTTCGGTGCGGTTGTCCGTCCAAAGTTTTGCGGACACGTCAAGGGCCATGATTGAGGGCACGTTCGTGGTTCCGGAGCGAAGATTGTTTTCCTGCCCTCCGCCCGTTTGTCCGCCTTTGAAGCGCGTTCCGCGGCGCACATAAAGCCCGCCTATGCCTTTAGGAGCGTTAAGCTTATGTCCGCTGAAGGAATACATGTCGCATTGCACGGCGGGCATTTTGATGTATGCCTGCACACCGTCGCAATGGAAAACCGCTGAGGGGCTTTTTTCGCGCACGAGGTGATATATGCCGTTGATATCATTCACGGCGCCGACCTCGTTGTTGACGTGCATGATGCTCACATAGCCCGTTGATTCGGTAAGGGCGGCGGAGAGTTCATCCATGCGCACACACCCGGTTTTGTCAACGCCGACAACAACAACATTGTATCCCTGCGCTTTAAGCGCGGCAAAAGGCTCAAAAACGGAGGGATGCTCAACTGCGGATGTTATGATGCGGCATTTGTCGCGGCGCATTGCAAGTGTCCCGGAGAGGGCGATATTGTTGCTTTCCGTTCCGCCGCTTGTAAAAATAAGCTCGGATTGCTCCGCATTAAGGTAGGATGCAAGCCTTGCTCTTGCAGCGTTGACATCACGCTCGACAGAAACGGCGGGGGAGTATGCAGCCGCCGGGTTATAAAACTGCTCGGTCATGTATCGAAGAGCCGTGTTTGCAGCCTCGGGGCAAACCGGCGTTGTTGCACTGTTATCAAAATAAATCATATAAATTACCAACCTGTTGTTTATTGAGCAATCGCCGGATGCAGTGCCTTAAGACACAATGCCTGCAAATGCACGTTCGGCATGTCCGGCGATTACTAAATAAATATGCTGTCGATTCCGCTTTTGTTAAGAATGCCGTTCGAAGGGAGTTTCAAAGCAGCACACGACTCCGATTTATCCGTTGGGGAATGTCGGTTCATCCGTGGGTTCGGCGGGCTGATTCGGAGGCGGATAAAGTGCGCTCAGCACATCGTAATTCCGCTTCAGTTCGCTCATATACTGACTGATGAGCGCAGCATCGGATTGTGCAATTGCATTTTGCAGCTGCGTGATTCCGCCTTCGAGAATGTGGCGCGCCGTTTCTGTCAGTGTCTGAACGGTGTCAAGATAATGGCGCACAGCCGCAATAAGCTCGTTTGAACGCGCAATAAGCTCATCGAGCGGAATATCCGTCCCGCCGCCGGTGTGTACCGTGCAGCATTCAAGATGTTCCGCGTTGCTTATGAATTCGTCTGCGGTAAGATCCGTGCGCACCGCGTTAGGCATGTATTGATAGAGTTTATCGTTGCTCAGTCTTGCATAAAGCGATGTTGAAGGAATCAGCACAATGCATTTTGCATAGCGTGATTCGGCGGGGCAATGCTGTCCTGCCGGCATTTCGGAATCCTTGCAGTACACAACGGTGCAGTGCATATCACAGTATTCAGTGGGCATTTTTTCAACCGCGCACCAGTCGGTAAGCGGAGGGTTGTTCGTGTCGTGCAGACATTCTTCGGTGGCAAGCTTGCCCGAAACCGGGCAGATCGTGGCTTGGGTCAATCCGATGTCGGACGGGGAAACGTCGAGGAGCGGACGGTCCGAGAAACCGTCATGCACCTTGCTCATGAAAGCCTGCCAAAGCGGAGCGGCGCTGTTGCCGCCGGTCGAGCCGGAGGCAAGCTTTTCGGAATACTTGTCATGGCCGATCCAGAGGGAAGCGGTATAGTAACCGGTGAATCCGGCGAAATAGACGCTTGTGTAATCATCATTTGTGCCGGTTTTGCCCGCAACGGTGATACCGGGTATGATTGCGCTTGTGCCCGTGCCGGAAGAAACAACGTCCTTCATCATGTCGGTGAGCATAAATGCACTGGATTCTTCAAAAACGCGCCGCGTCTTCTGATAGTCGCGCGCATCGATAACGATGCTGCCGTCCTCGGCAACAACGGTCGTGAAGGAGATGGGTTCCATATACATGCCGCCGTTGGAAATGCAGGCATATGCGGCCGCCATTTCAAGCGGAGTGATTCCGCTGGTGCCGAGCGCAAGTCCGGGGCCGTCAACGTTGATTCGTGAAGGATCAACGCCGAGCCGCTCAAGGTACTTTGCACTGAGTTCGGGGGTCACAATGTCGAACAGAATCCTTGCGGCAACAATGTTGAGCGAGGATGTGATGCCTCGGCGAACGGAAGTCAGTCCTTCCCAACGACGCGAACCGATTTTCGGGTATCCTCTTTCACCGCCGTAACCGTCGATTGCAAGCTCGGAATTCAGCACGCATGTTGCCGGCGTTGCGCCCATGTCGAGTGCGGGACCGTAAACCGCAAGCGGC
>ENA-ORMS01000376-ORMS01000376.1-human-gut-metagenome-genome-assembly--contig:-NODE-376-length-46425-cov-4.328143_pt1 | contig 46425 bp, 48 predicted proteins | sample MGYA00242104_ERZ508997 | MGnify/ENA primary metagenome ERZ508997 (study PRJEB26280, sample SAMEA2338704) | human gut metagenome | biome: human gut; feature: human-associated habitat; material: faeces...
CGATTGTGCAATTTTCATAAAATTGTCTCCTTTCCTTCGGAAATGATTTTATCATACCCACCGGCAATCAAAAGGCACAAATTTTCATGCCCTTTGATTGCCCCGCCTTCCGATACGGAAGGTGAAAAGCCGCAAAATCATCCAATATACTATGATAAATTATACATCAAATTTGCGCTTCTGTCAATATTTCCCGCCGATTTTGTTTCATTTGAAAGTTTTTTTACGCTCCGATAGCGGCATTATAGATTGCATTGACGCGTCATGGCAAAGAAAGAGCCGACGGAAGCACCCCGTCGGCTCTTTTGTTTTTCATAAACCGCACAGCGCGGCGTTTTGGTTTCAGTTTTGGTTTCAGTGGACGAGATTATTCCAGAGCTCGTCGGGGTCAAAGCCGAAGGTCTGGACAAGCTCGACCTCGTCCGAATTTGCAAGGTCATAAGGCAGGGCGACCAGCTTGTTTTTGTCGATAAGCTCAAAGCCGCGCATGTGATAAGCATACCAGACAAGGTGCGCGCACTGCGTCTTGCCCATTTTCGTCTGCCTTTTGTTTATTCCTATAAACGGGGCATATTCTATTTCGGTCAGAGTCACGCCGTATTCGGCAGCGAGCTTTCTCGTCTCGGCGCTCGCCTTCGGGCGCAGAACCATAAAGTTTATCCGGTTTGTAAAGTCATATATATCGCCGATTTCGCTTCCCTCTTCATAGCCGACAGCCTGCAAAACCTTGTTGTTATCTCCGTCCGTGACAAGTCCCGAATGTCCCATTCTGAAAAATGATACATGGGTCGACGCGGTGATTATAATGTCGCCATCTTCAAGATAGATCGCTTTCGCGCTCTTTGTTATACGCTCGGTACACATCCACGGAGCGAATTTGTCATAACGTATTTCGTAATCCGAAAAATAGCTGTTCTGAATTTCAAGAATTCTCTGCTTGCCGACATAGCCCTTTTCAAGTGCCCTGTCAACACCTATCCGCGTCAGTCCCGTCTGACTGTAAATAAGGTCATAATCTTCATCGGAAAGGGTCTGCTTATCAAGCAGAGCGGAAATTTCGACCTTTTCGTAATCGGGCTTCCAGACATAGGCGTTCCTTTTCGATATCACATAACCTATCTGCAAAACGGAGCAGAAAAGCAGAGCAAACGCGAGAACACAGGCGAAAATAATTATCGGACCGCGTGATACATTTCTTTTCTTCTTCATTTGCGCCACCTCTGATTCATTGTCGATAAGCTCGTGTGCATTGACCGAAAAGCGTTAATCCGGTTTTGACTTCCTGCCGGTTTTCGTTTTTGTTACTTGATTATTTATCGTAGCCGTTGGGGTTTTTTGTCTGCCAGCGCCATGTATCCTCGCACATGTCGTCAAGGCTCTTTTCCGCCTGCCAACCGAGAATTTCCTTTGCCTTTGTGGCGTCCGCGTAACATTCGGCAATATCGCCGGGACGTCTGTCCAGCATAACCTTCTTTATCTCTTTCCCGCAAGCCTTTTCAAATGCGGAAATCATTTCGAGAACACTGTAACCGACGCTTGTTCCGAGGTTGAACACCTCAACGCCCTTGTGCGCACCGACGTAATCCACCGCCGCAACGTGACCCTTCGCAAGGTCAACAACGTGAATATAGTCGCGAACGCCGGTGCCGTCCTTTGTCGGATAGTCCGTTCCGAAAACAGTCATCTGCGAGAGCTTGCCGACAGCCGTCTGCGCGATTCTCGGCATAAGGTTATTCGGGATACCGTTCGGATCCTCGCCGATGAGTCCGCTCTCGTGAGCGCCGACGGGGTTGAAATAGCGGAGGAGAACAACGGAAAGCTCCGGATCCGCCTTTGCCGCCGATTGCAAAATGACCTCAATCATGTATTTCGTCCAACCGTAAGGATTTGTACATCTGCCGACGGGAGCCGTCTCTTTTATCGGCACCTCGTCCGGATCTCCGTAAACCGTTGCGGAAGACGAGAAAATGATGTTGTGCGCGTCATATTTCTTCATCGTTTCGAGAAGAGTGAGCGTTGAATCGAGGTTGTTTCTGTAATATCTGATGGGTTGAGCCACGGATTCGCCGACCGCTTTGAGTCCTGCGAAATGGATGACCGTATCGATATGCTCCTTTTCAAACACCTTTGAAAGCGCCTCGCCGTCGCAGATGTCGACTTCATACATCGGGAAGCTCTTCCCCGTTATCTGCTTTATTCTGCGCACAGCCTCGGGCTTGCTGTTTGAATAGTTGTCCGCAATGACGATATCATATCCGGCGGAAAGCAACTCGACCGCTGTATGCGAGCCGATATATCCTGCGCCGCCTGCAAGTAAAATACTCATAATTCTCAACCTCCTGTATTTTTCTTTGCTTTTTTTGAGACTACATTATATACCGATTTCATTTATTTGTCAATAGCTTGCAGCGGGTTTTCGGTCGCAACGCGTTCGGGATTGCGTTCCCTGCTTATATTGCCCGTCCGACGCAAAAGTTCAATCACCGCCGGCACAAGTAAAAGTTGAACGATTATTCCGGGAAAAGCACGCGTAAACGCTCCCGCCAGAAACATCGGAAACGTGAATTTCGTTTTTGAAATGCCGGCAATAACGTATCTCATCGCTCCCCAAGCCGCCCTGCCGCAGAGCATTGCCGAAGCGAGCGATATATATGTATAAGGTAACTTTTTCGGCAAAGCGTCATATATGACAGCCGACACAAAGCCGTACACTGCAAGCTCCGCCGCCATAGAGACAGCGTCCGGAAACATCGGCGGCATACCAAGCGTCACAGAGCGCAAAAGCGGCGCAGCAAGTCCGACCGCAAGTCCCCACCATCTCCCACAGACAAAGCCACAGATAAAGACGGGCAGGTGCATCGGGCAAAGCATCTTCCCGATGCCCTGAATCTGCCCCGTCAGAAACGGAAGCACATAACACAGCGCAAGGCAGACCGCCGCTATAACCATTCTTTTTATTTTGACTTTCACTTTTATTTATACTCCTGTATAATACACAAAATATCCCCCGTGGCAGCTGGATTTTTAGGCTTCCGACAGAAGAGCATCCGCAATTCTTCGGGAAGCCTTTCCGTCACCGTACGGGTTTTCAGCCGATGACATTTCCGCGTACTCCGCATCGTTGCAAAGAAGATTTTTGCAGGCGAGATAAACTTTCTCTTCATCCGTTCCCGCAATGCGCAGAGTACCCGCTTCGACCCCCTCCGGTCTTTCCGTGACGTCGCGCAGAACAAGCACCGGCTTTCCAAGCGAAGGCGCCTCCTCCTGAATTCCGCCGCTGTCCGTCATAATAAATCGGCTCTTTGCCATAAGGTTGTGAAAGGCTATGACGTCAAGAGGTTCCGTCAGCATTATTCTTTCGTGACCGGAAAGCGTCTCTTCCGCCGCCGCCCTAACGACAGGATTCGGATGTACGGGATAAACTATCATAACGTCGTCAAACTCATCCGCAATTCTTCGCACGGCTCTGAATATCCCCCGAAGAGCCTCGCCGTGGCTTTCCCTGCGATGCGCCGTCAGAAGAATGATACGTTTGCCTGCCGCCGCTTCCGTTATCGGTGAGGAATATTCCTCTCTGACGGTCAGGCGCAGAGCGTCGATCGCCGTGTTACCCGTCACAAAAATGCTGTTTTCGTCCGCACCCTCGCGAAGAAGATTTTCAGCGGAGAGCTTTGTCGGGGCAAAGAGATAGCGCGCGGTTATGTCGATTGCGCGACGGTTGAACTCCTCCGGATACGGGGAATAAACGTCGTAAGTGCGCAGTCCGGCTTCAACGTGACCGACGGGAATTTTTTTATAAAAGCACGCAAGTGATGCGGCAAACGCCGTCGTCGTGTCTCCGTGCACCAGAACAACGTCCGGCTTTTCCCTTTCGAGCACCTCGGAAATTCCGTTCAGAACAGCTTTCGTTATATCCGCAAGGGACTGTCCCTCTTTCATAATATCAAGATCGCAATCAGCCCTGACGCCGAAAATATCCAGCACGGACCTGAGCATTTCCCTGTGCTGACCGGTTATACAAACGTATAAATCAACGTTTTTTCTCTTTTTAAGCTCAATTATCACAGGGCACATTTTGATAGCCTCCGGTCTTGTGCCGAGCACCGCCATTATCTTTTTCAAATCCGAGAGCCGCCTTTTTCGTTTTTTACTATTATATCACAAAGCGCCGCCCGGCGTCAAAGTTTTTTCGGATATTTTTCAAAACGCTTGAAAAAGCCCACCGCTTGCTGTAAAATGTATCTGTGAAGTTATGCAAATGAAAGGATGCTTTTTCTATGATAAAATATGACAGATACGTCGGCGGTAAGCGATACGCCGCAACCTTCAGCTATGACGACGGCGGCGCCGCAGACAGACGCCTCGTTGAGCTTTTCAATAAGTACAATATGAAATGCACCTTTAACCTCATTTCCTCGTCGCTGATAAAGACAGACGGAACGGGAATAAAGACCGCAGAGCTGAAAGATCTTTACGAGGGTCATGAGATCGCCTGCCATTCGTATTCCCATCCGCATCTTGAGAGAATGTCCGTGCAGGATCAGTATGACGAGCTCATCCGCGACAGGCAGATAATCGAAGGTGCCACGGGCAGAATAATCCGCGGGCTTGCGTATCCCTTTGGCACTTACAGTCCGGACACGACTTTTGCCGCAATGAAGACCGCTTCGCTTGTCTACGGCAGAACGGCAACATCGACGGGGACCTTTGAGCTCCCCTCCGACTTCAGAATATGGAACCCGACGACTCACCATAACGAATGTGAGCCTTTTGTAAAGAAGTTCAAATACAATGTCGAAAAGGCGATATGGCGCGCCGGCGGCGTACTCTACATCTGGGGTCACAGCTACGAGCTCGACAACAAGGATTATCCCGTTCAGTGGGAGCAGCTTGATGGAATTCTTGCGTCACTTGCGGATGACGCGGACGGCATCTGGTTTGCAACGAACATCGAAATTTATGATTACGTTATGGCGCTGAAGGCTCTTCGTCGCTCGGCGGACGGAAAAACATTCTATAACCCGACGGACATCGACCTTTGGATATCCGTTGACGATCAGCCCCTCGAAATCCCGAAAATATCGACAGTTACTATATGATCGGAAGAAAAATGCTTAAAACCGACCGTTTTCCCGGAGGGAAACGTTTTGCCGTCACATTCAGCTATGACGACGGCGACAAAGCCGACAGACGTCTTGTTGAAATATTCAACAGGTACGGTATGAAGGCGACCTTCAACCTCATTCCTTCAAGATTTGACGGCGAGACAGTCGTCTCCTCAGGCGAGGTCAGCTCGCTCTATGCGGGGCACGAAATCGCCTGCCACACATACTCCCATCCTCATCTCGAACGCCTGCCGCTCACAGGACAGGTTCGGGAAATTTCGCTATGTCGCGCCGCGCTTGAGCAGCTTTCGGGCGGGATTGTCCGCGGAATGGCAACTCCATACGGCGGGAAAAACAGCGATACCGTCGCCGCGATGAATGCCCTCGGCATAGCTTATTGCCGAAATGCAGGCTCTACCGGCACCCTATCCCTCCCCTCCGATTTTCTCGATTGGACGCCGTCGTGTCACCATACGGGCGCGCCGGCCGTTATCGAAAAATTCAAAACGCAATGGGCGGATCAGCCCGGGTGCTACGGCGGCGTGCTCTATATCTGGGGGCACAGCTTTGAGTTTGACCGGGCGGACAACTGGGAGCTTGCAGAGCAAATCTGCTCGTCGCTTGCGGGTATTGACGACGTTTGGTTTGCGACGAATATCGAAATTTATGATTATGTTGCGGCGCAGCGTGCGCTCTTGATGTCAGCCGACGGAAGCATTGTTTATAACCCTTCCATAGCGGACGTCTGGGCAAGCTGCGGCGGAGAAACCGTCTGCATAAAAGGCGGAGAAACAATAAAGCTGTAAACCGAAAAAGCCTTATATTATCAAGGCTTTCGGAATTTTATACTTTTGTATTACTTTCGGAGGTGAAAGCGTTGAACGAAAAAGATCTGCTCGTTTCCCGCCTTGCGGACAAGCTCCGCCTTTGTCGGGAAAGGGACTGCATAGAGTCAACTTCTTTTCTTGACGCCGCCTCCCTTTCGGAAGCAAAACGCTTCTGCACAGCCGAAAAAGCCCGCGCAATCTTCTTCGGCGGATATGAAAATGCAGAGAGGGTTATCTGCGCTTTCGTCCCCGATTTTTATCCGGACGAAATGTTCCCTTCGTTCTTTTATGAGCAGTCGGACGAGTCGCCGGTAAAGGCGTTGCGCTGTACTTGGGCACACGGCTCGCCCGCCCTTTCACACAGGGACATCCTCGGCTCTGCGCTCGCTCTCGGAATAGAGCGGGAGACCGTCGGCGACATCCTCGTTTCGGAAAATTCCGCGGATATTTTTGTCCTGTCGCATATGGCAAGGCTCTTTCTCTCCGATTACAAAAAAGCCGGCAGAGTGCCGCTTTCGCTGAAAGAAATTCCGCTTTCGGAGGTCATAATTCCGGAGCAGAACATCGAACGCAGGCGGGATACAGTTGCCTCTATGCGCCTTGACGGCGTTCTCTCCGCAATATTTTCTCTCTCGCGTTCAAAGGCGGAGGAGGCTGTCGCGCTCGGACTCGTTTTTGTAAACGATATAAAAATATCAAAGCCGGACGCGCCCGTAAAGGACGGAGACAAGGTCGTTCTGCGCGGAATGGGAAAGGCGAAAATCATCTCCTCGGACGGCATCTCCAAAAAAGGTAGAACCGTCATAATATTCGACAGATACAGGTAAATTCAGATATTATACTTTTGTATATAACGCTTTGAAAGGAGCGAAAAAATGTCAATGTTCACTTGCCCCGTCTGCGGGCAGAGACTCAAAAAAGAGGGCGCGCAGATGAAGTGTCCTTCCGGTCACAGCTATGATATTTCCCGCAGGGGATATGTGAATCTGCTGATGTCGCAGGCGTCGTCAAAAAAGCGTCACGGAGACGACGGCGAAATGGTTTCCGCGCGGACGAGGTTTCTCTCCTCCGGTCATTATGACCGTCTGCGTGACGAGATTTCCCTCATAGCGGCGGGGCTTATCCCGCAGGGCGGAACAATAGTCGACGTCGGTTGCGGCGAATGCTATTACACGGAGCACCTTGCAAAAACGCTCTCGGAAAAGAACATCCCGTGCGATATTTACGGCATCGACATCTCAAAGAAAGCTCTCGACGCCGCCGGAAAGCGGAACTGCGGAGTATCGCTCGCCGTCGCAAGCGCGTTTTCTCTCCCGATTGCGGACGAATCGGCAGACCTGATTCTGAACCTTTTCGCTCCGCACGAGCCGAAGGAATTCGGAAGGATTGCCGCGCCCGGCGCAAAGATGATAAGGGTGTTCCCTCTCAGGCGTCACCTCTGGGGGCTGAAGGAGGCCGTCTATGACGTGCCATACGAAAATGTCATTGACACGCTTGACTTTCCGGGTTTTACACTTCTGTATAAAACAGAGCTTGCATACAACATTCACCTCTCGTCAAACGGACAGATAATCGACCTTTTCTCAATGACCCCCTATTGCTATAAGACCTCCGAAAAGGACAGAAAAAAGCTGGACGCGCTCTCCTCTCTCGATACCGGAGTTGAATTTTGCATTGCCGTTTACGAAAAGATTTGATTGACACAGCGGACTTATAATGATATAATATTAGTTGTATTTCCGGAAAGGAGGCGCATATGAAGAAAAACAAAAGCTTCAGAGAAAGCGGCAGGGGCGAATCTGTCGGCTTTTTCAGAGTTCTGGGGCTGACAATAATCATAGTCGCCGTGGTTTTTCTCATAACTCTTACATCATCCTCCGAAAGGCAGGAAGAGACGACGACCGGTTCTCAGGCTCCGACCCAGACCACGCCCGTGACCGAAACCACCCCAATCCGGACAACGACAGAGTCCGCGCCCATCATCACAACAACGACAATTCCCCCGCAAACGACGACCAAGCCCTCCCTCGTCCCGACAAACAAAGAAATGAAGAAGCTGATAGAAGAAAAATATCTCCCCATAAATCCTCATTCGCGCGTCGGCGAGCTCCGCATCGCAACAAAGCAAATCGTCATTCATTATGTTGCAAACGCGGGATCAAGCGCGGAAAACAACTGGAAATATTTCAAGAATTCCGGCGTCAACGCAAGCTCAAATTTCATCGTCGGTCTTGACGGCGAAATCATCCAGTGCATGCCGATAAACGAAGTGGCTTATCACGCCGGCAATAAAGATGTCAACTACAATTCTATCGGAATTGAGGTCTGCCATCCGGACGCCGACGGAAAATTCTCCGAAGCTACATATCAGTCGCTTATAAAGCTCGTTTCGTGGCTTTGCAAAAAATACGGAATATCAAGAAAAAATGTAATCCGTCATTATGACGTGACAAAGAAGCTGTGCCCTCTTTATTATGCTGGCGAGCCCGGAAGTGAAGGCTATCGTCGCTGGGAGGAGCTCCGCGACGACATCATTTTTGATAGCTGACGCCTGAATTATCAGGTTTTATACAAGAATATAAAACGCTCATTTTCCGATCGGAAAATGAGCGTTTTTGTTTTATTTTGTTCCCGTCGAGCCGAAGCCTCCGGCTCCCCGTCCTGTTTCGTCAAGGTTGTCGCACTCTTCAAAATCGGCTCTGATATAGGGTGCGATAACAAGCTGCGCAATTCTCTCTCCCGCCGCTATTGTCTGCGGCTCGGACGAATGATTGTGAAGCGAAACCTTTATCTCACCGCGATAGTCCGAATCTATAACGCCGACCTTGTTTGCAGGCGCAATTCCGCGCTTTGTGGCAAGTCCGCTTCTCGCATACACAAGTCCGACAAGCCCGTCCGGAATCTGAGCGGCAATTCCCGTGCCTATCATGACCGTATCTCCCGGCGCGATTGTGACGCCATCCGCTGTCGCGGCATAGAGGTCTGCGCCCGCAGCGCACTCGCTCGAATAAACGGGGACTTTTGCAAGCGAGCTTAATTTTTTGAGTTTGACTTTTTCCGTTTTCATTTTCAAATTTCCTCTCGGTTTCCTGTTTTCCCTTGTGTTACGGACGTTTTCGGATGTTATACAATAGTATATTTTATTCCGTCCGGTATGATTATTTCGGCTTGTCTGCCCTTTTCCATGTTGACCGTTATATAGCCGTATGGGGTCGGTATGCTTATGTTTGCGCTGTCAAGTCCATAGAGATGTGGGGAGAGTTTTATCTCCTCAAACCCCGGGCGGACGATTTCAAGTCCCGCCAGCATCACCGGAAGATAATATGCGGGAGCACACGCTCCGCCATAGCCGAAGCTGTCCCCTTCCCATTCCGCGCCGATACCGTTGCGGCATTTTTCCGAAAATCCCGCCCATCTGCGGATGAGCTTCATTCCGTACTTTTCAAGCAGTCCGTACTTGCGGAGAGCTTCGAGCAAATAGAACGAAAAGGCGGAGCTGACGTCGCACAGCGCTTTATCGGACGCCGCTCTTACGACAAGCTGCTTTGCAAATGTACTGTCACAGAGCCCGTAGACAGCGGCGGCTGTCGCCGCGTGCCTTGTATAAAATTTCTTTGCCGGATTTTTCGGATGATTTCCGGTTTTCCCGTCCTTCGTCGGCAAGCCCGCAAGGCAAAGCTGACGCTGCCTGTCGATAAAAGCGGTTTCAAAGCCTTTTCTGACAGCGTCCGCGCGGAGCCTGTACGCCGTGCGGAGCTTATTGTTTCCGCGTTCAGCATATATTTTTGACGCTATGTCAAGTGCTCCGTAATATGCAGCTGTGACAAATGCCTGACCGAGCGCTTTCGGAGGATTTTCAAGCGAATAACCGCCGACCTTCATTCTGTCGACGGGCGCAAAATCCGGCGGCGTTTCGATTATCTTCGCGTCCGAAAGGTATGTATCGAATTTTGAAAGAAGCGTTTCCGTTGCTCTTTCGGTAAGCGGAAAGATGCTTTCGTCTCCCGTGTAAACGTAATAATCCCAAATCATCGGCAGAAGCGACAGAATTCCCGCGGAATTTCCCGTCTCGCCCCGCGAGTTTACAATCCTTTCGGAGAGTCTTAAAATATCTGCGCGAGCAAGCGCCGTATCGCCGAAGGCAATCTGCGAAAAGAGTGCCTCCGCTCTTATGTCAGCCGCGCGGGAAACAAATTTCTTTGTCGACGGGCTGTCGCAATATATATCGCGGCGACAGTTTTCAAGCGTCCCGACGCAGTTTTTCCATATGTCGCAGAGCTGTTCGTCGGAACACGAAAATGACGCCTTTCTCACCGTCGGATAAGCCGAGCGGATAAGATGCGCACCGAAGACCTTCACGTCCCCGCTGCCGTTATTTGTGACGTTGACTATCATTTTTGAAACGCCCGTAAACTGCGTTGAAACATAATCTATCCTGCCGTAAGCATGGATTCTTTCGGTTCTCGCCTCCGATTCTTCCCCCTCGGCAAGCTCAAGCGCTATCTCATAATCCTCGCCGTCCGCGGAGAAGGCGGAAAAGGCGGTATACATCGCGGGAAATGCCACGCAGAACTGCGAAACCGAGCGCTTCGGGCAAACATACATTTTCTGGTGTTCCGGCTCGATTATCTGCTCAAAAAGCGGCAACGTCTGCGATTTTGCAAGTGCGGCGGGATAATGCACCTCAACAGCCTTTTCCCATTCGCAGGGAGCGAGGGTGAAGTCCGTTTCCGTATCGCTTGTGTGTGACGGAAGGTATCTTATATCCCATTTTTCATCCGTGAAAATGCTTTCCAGCGTTCCGTCATCATATTCTATATCGCAGGAGAGGATAAAGCCGCCGACGCCGTGAGTGCTTTCGGTCTCGCTCTGCGCACCCTTTCTGACAATCGCGCTTATCTCGAGCGTATCGGGCGCGGAGGAAAGCTCATATTCCGAATAAAAGCTCATTTCATCCGTCGGATATGACGGCCCCGACCCGACAAACGCTCCGTTCACCCAGAGCTTATAGACCGTATCGGCAGAGACCTGAATTTTAAGCGCCACAGCCGTTTTCATTAGCCTGTAAGCCTTTGATATCTCCGCGACGCAATATCCGTCGTGAGCCGATATCCCGCTCTCGTGGGCACTTTCGTCAAGCCATATCCATTTTGCCTCGGACAGCATACACTCCCCTCCTCTCTTATCTTTAATTAAAAATACGCGCAAGATTACTTTACCGCAAAACCCGCCGTTTGTCAATATCGGGAGAGCGATATTTTCCGTCCGACGCGATTTTAAGCGCCCGCGGCGCTCCGGCATTTCATTGCGGATGCCGCTGCGCGCATCGACCGTTTTCCCCGTAAATTATATCAGAGAAATGAGTAAAATGTCAACATGGGCTTGTAAAACCGACGGCGAAGTGGTAAAATAAAGTAAAGACTCTGAAAAGGAGAATTTTATGGGCATAACATACCCTTCAAAAGCGTTGGAATATATAAAAAGGCTGACTGACACCAGAGTGCCGACAGAATCCATGACAGAGGTGCCCGTGCACAAAATCGAGCCGAAAAACTCAGCAACCGAGCAGCCCTTTGAGCGGGCAAAACCGGAAAACGTCGGAATTCCGTCGTCACGCATTGCGGAGTTTCTCCGCGAGCTTTATGAGAACCGCGACCTTGACATGCACGGCGTCACAATCATAAAGGACGGCAAGCTCATTGCTCAGGCGATGTTCGGACCCTACGAAGCAGACCTTCCGCAGACAACCTTTTCCGAATGTAAGAGCGTTATTTCCCTTGCCATCGGAATTCTTATCGGCGAGAAGCGCCTTTCGCTTGACGAAAAGGTAGTCGACATAATAGACGATATCAACGCAATCACAAAAAAACGTTACGAGAAGCTGACGGTTGAAGGACTGCTGACAATGCGCTCAAGCTCGTGCTTCAACGAGATAGGCGCGGTAATCGAGGAGGACTGGGAAAAGGAATTCTTCACGCTTGTTCCCTTCGGAACAATAGGAAAGACGTTTTTCTATAACAGTCTCAATACTTATATGCTCGCCTGCATTGTCCGCCGCAAAAGCGGCATGACGGTGACCGAATATCTTCGTCCGCGGCTTTTCGAGCCGCTCGGCATAAAAAATATCTTCTGGGAAAAAAGTCCGTCCGGCACGGAATGCGGCGGCTGGGGACTTTATATTCTTCCGGAGGACATGGCAAAGCTCGGTCAGCTCGCGCTTGACGGCGGCGTATGGAACGGAAAACAGCTCGTTCCGAAAGGATATATAAAGCTCGCAACAAAGGCTCATGCCAAAGTTCCTGAGGATTATGGCGACTTTGATTACGGCTATCAGATATGGGTCGGGCGCAATTCGGATTCGTTCCTCTATAACGGGCTTTTCGGTCAGAACATGATGTGCTTCCGCAACACAAAAACGATTGTTACGGCAAACGCCGGCAACTGCGAATTCTTCCAGCAGTCGCCCTTCTGCCGCATATGCGAAAAATATTTCTCATCCGAAGAGCCGGGCGTCACCGTCCGCGAGGACACGCCGTCCCTTCCGGAGATGATAAAGCGTCTCAAAAAGAAGGACTTCCGCACAGAAGGGCTTTTTGCCGCCCGCAGAGACAAAAAACTCGCCGAAGATATGCGCGAAAAGTTGGACGGCAGGTTCTGCATTCTTCCCGAAGACAAAAAGACGACGATAAGCATTTTCCCCGTCGCGCTTCAGGTCTGCGGAAACACATACGGCAAGGGTCTTGAAAAAATCGGTTTTGAAACAAAAGACGGGAAATTTATTGTTTCGTTCTTCGAGGGAGACGACATCATCTCCGTGCCCGTCGGCTTTTCGGATTACGAAAAATCGGAGCTTTGTCTCGGCGACCGCATAAAATTCAAGGTTGCCGCGCATGGCAGGTTTGCGGAAAACGAGGATTATCTTCCCGTTCTGAAGCTGAAGTTCGACTTTATCGAAACGCCGTGCTCAAAGACCGTAAAACTGATTTTTGATGGCGACCGCGTATGTTATACGCAGGAGGAATTCCCCGGCGCGAAGTTTATAAAATACGGCATAAACTTCATTTCAGACAACTTCCTCTCAAAGGGCATTTTCGGGAAGATGAGTCTTGACGAAAAATTCTCGGACGCCGAATATCTCGCATACAAGGCGGAAGCAAAGCTCTCCGCAAGAGCAGACTTCAATCTCGTCTGAAAAATGAATAAAAGCCTTCCGTTTCGGTTAGCCTTAAACCGAAAGGAAGGTTTTTTTATGGACAAAAAAGACAAATATCTGATTAAAAATACGACCCGTGCCGAGCGCGAGGAAATTGTCCGTCGGTCGCTCGGCGGCGACGGTTGCTCCGGCTGTGCCGGCTGCGAAGGCGTCGGCTGCGGCGACGCTTTTGAGATGTACAAGGACTATATCGAAGGCAGAAAAGAGCTCTCGGAAATAAACAAAACCGTCAAAGGCGGCTCCGTCACCTGACCTACTTTTCTTTGAAAAGAAAAGTAGGCAAAAGAAACTTCGGTTATTATTTCGCGCAAACTTTATAATAAGTAAACAGAGATAATTTTCATCTCCGTTTCTGCTTTTTACGCCTGAAAAGAAAGTAGGCAAAAGAAACTTCGGTTATCGGAGCGTTTGTGCAAATGTTTAAGTATCTGCACAGACGGGGCTTGCACAAAAGGCAAAAGAAACTTCAATAATTGGTTTGAACAAACTTTATGAAAAGCAAACAAAGGTGATTTTTTATCTCTGTTTTTGTGTTGTCATGCCCGAAAAGAAAGTATGCAAAAAATTTCAATAATCGGTTTGAGAAAACTTTTTCGCTTTCTCCCGTCCCCGAAGGCACCAAAGCTCCGCACAATTAAAAACGCTTTAAGATTCGAACTTCACTCCCGCCTTTGCTTGGGTAAAGCCGACGTGGCAGAAAAGCTCCGCCTTGAACTTTTAAGAGGGTTTCGGGACACTTCCCGAATTGCTTTCTTTCGTACTTTCTTTTCAAAAAAGAAAGTACACATAAGGAATGGCGTTTGAAGCCCCCCGCAAAGAAGAGGGTGTAAGAAACCGCAATGCGGTGGAATGAACACTCCTTCACTCACGACTTCGTCGTGCCAGCTTCCTCAAGGAGGAAGCCTTAAGAGAAATAAAAACTTCTTGCTTTTCCCCCGTCCACGCAGGCACAAAAGCTCCGCACAAAACATAATAACCCCGCGCGGAGCGCACCTCTTCTCTTCGATCTTCTCTCTTCTCTCTTATCTCAAAAAGCCCCGCCGAAGCGGGGCTTTTTGCTTTTTACTGTATTGTTTCGCTGTTATTGAGAACGAGCGTGCTGTAAAGGAATAGGACATCGCTGCCTTCAAAATTCACAAACCTGCCGAGATAATCCGGAACAATATAACGTATATCGACAAGAGTTATCTTTGCGTAGCCTTCAACGAGAAGCGGCGTTATGCTGCTTCCGAAGGAGTCACGGAAAATGATAAGCTCTTTGTCCGTCTTTGCGTTCGGATTTTCGATGGTCATAAGCGATATTGAGCCGGAAAGGAACATCTGATACGGGTCTTTTCCATAAGCTTTTTCCATATCGTATACGGTTGTTTTCTTGCCCGTTTCATAGTTTGTGACTATGCAGTTGTCAAGAATATCGCTTGTGAGATATTTAATCGTTTCCGAGGGCATGGGAAGTGCCGCCTGACCGTAATAAACGCCGTAGAAGGGATTGTCGAGCGTGTTTTCCCTGTACTGTCCCGAAAGGCTGACGCCCATTCCCTTTGCAAGGGCTGCTGCAGTTTCAAGCAGCTTTTCCTGTCTCCAGTGAGTATCCGTTTTATAGTAATCGGAAATTTCAAGCGTGTTCATTATGTCTATATACTGCGCATATGACATTTTATCCTTCATTTCGGAGACGAGCTTTTCGTAATCCATTTTGAGATAGCCGCCCTTGTCGGCAAGGAAATAACTCTTATCCGGTACTATGGAGAGATAAACGTTTGAAGCCTTGCCCTCCATATATTTTTTATAGACGTATTCAAATCTGCTTGCCGCATATGCAATCGACTTGTCGTTGAGCGGATATTCAATCTTTGCCGCATAGCCGTCTTTTATATAAATTCCGTTGTTGTCAAGCTGACGGAAAACGTAATAGCTCGTCAGCGCTTTGAGCGTCCTGAACTGTTCTCTCAGTGGGAACTGATCCTGCGTGTATTTTTCAAACTTCGTCATAAACGAGCCGTTGAGCAGAGCTTTAAGCTCCGGCTTCGGAAGCTGCGCAAGGTCTCTGCGCTCGCTGTCCGAATATTTCTTTGCGGGTATCGCCCAACAGCCTATGACAGTCGTCACAAAGAACGCGGCAATTATCACAAAAGAAATTATACTTTTTGTTTTGTTATTCATAATATCACCTCCGTCAGAAGCGGAAATAGAGGAACGGATTGTATGACCCGTCAACAAGGCACGCCGTACATATCGCAAGCAACACGCAGAGGGCAACCGGTGCAAGCACCGTCATTATCTTGCCGCCGACGCGACTTTCGTTTATCTTGCCGACAACGAGCTTCGGAAGCGGCGTCGAGCCGATCATCGCGAGCAGGATGACAACTCCGTAGCTGCGCAGATAGTAAACAAACTCAGTCGAGACAAGCGGATAGCCGCCCGCGCCGAACATCGAACCTATATAAGAGAATGCGTCCTTCATGCTTGCCGCATCGAATATAACAAAGCTGATTATGACAAGCAACAGCACGTAAATATGGTTCAGCACCTTGCTCTTTTTCAGGTATTTAAGCAGGAACAACTTTTCTATCATCAGTATGATTGCAAAATACAGTCCCCAGATGATGAAGTTCCAAGCCGCCCCGTGCCACATTCCTGTCAGCATCCAGACAACGAAAATATTAAAGAAATGTCTTGCCTTGCCGACTCTGTTTCCGCCGAGCGGAATATAAACATAGTCGCGGAACCATGAGCCGAGCGACATATGCCATCTGCGCCAGAACTCCGTAACGCTGCCCGAAATATAAGGATAATTGAAGTTTTCAAGGAAGTCAAAGCCGAATATCTTTCCGAGTCCGATTGCCATATCGCTGTAACCGGAGAAGTCGAAATAGATATGAAGTGTATATGCTATGGCATAAAGCCAAAAGAAAAGAACGGATTTATCGCCGGACGCCTTGAAAGTATCGCAAAGCTCGCCGAGGAAGTTTGCAATGAGAATTTTCTTTGAAAGTCCGATGATGAAGCGGCTCATTCCCGCAGATATCTTTTCAAATGAGTGATTGCGGTTTCTCAGCTGCTCCGCTATATCGGAGTAACGGACAATCGGTCCCGCAATAAGCTGCGGGAAAAGCGCAACATAGGTTGCGAGGTCAATCGGGTTTTTCTGCGCCGCAACGTCGCCTCTGTAAACGTCAACGGTATAGCTTAAAATCTGGAATGTATAGAAGCTGATGCCGACAGGAAGCGCGATTTTGAGAAGCGGAATGGAAAGTCCGGTCACCGCGTTGATATTTGAAATGAAGAAGTCCGCATATTTGAAATAGCCGAGTACGGCAAGACTGCTGGTAACGGAAAGAACCAGAAACAGCTTTGCAAGGCCGTGATTCTTTTCTCTGTACTTTTCAATCAGAAGTCCGAAAAGATATCCGAGTCCGATAGAAAGCACCATCCATATAACATACTTTGGCTCGCCCCACGCATAAAATACAAGGCTCGAAAGGAGCAGAACCGTATTTTTAAGAAAGCGCGGCGCAATCAGATATAAAAGTATTACACACGGTAAAAAGTAATATAAAAACGGAATGCTTGAAAATAACATACGTCCACCTTTTTACATAGCTACGGCACCGCACAAGCGGTGCCGTGCTTATTATTTTGTATTCGCTGAATTATTCTTCTATGGCGTTATCTATAAGGAGCTTTGCGGATGTGTCAACAGCAAGACATTTTGCCTTGAAGGTATCTGTCAGTTCCGCATATCCGAATGCGACTATAACGTATTCGTCGACGGAGATAACAAGAACTCTTTCGGGGGAGCCGCATATCCAGTGTGTACCCATAATTGCGCTGTTGTAGTCCTTTGCAAAGCTTTCCGCAGTTTTAGCGTCCTTGAGATGGAAGATCGCAGAGCTGAATGTATTTGTGTTCATCATATGGAGGAGGTTTGCCGCGTCGTTTTTGACCGTTGCGAGAAGGTCATCGGTAATTTGGGTATATGCCTTTATGGATTCTTTGTTCTTTTCTATATCAAAAGCTCCGGGACCTTCATCGGAATTGTGATCCTCATCACCGCCGCCGACGGGGAATTTATCTTCGTCGGTGTAAGAGCCCCATATTTTATTGAAGAGATCGAGCGCATTTGCGTATGCGGGAGTTACGGGAACATCGGGAGTTGTAGTGGTTGTTGTAGATTCTGTTGTTGTGCCGTTTCCGGAGGAGCTTCCGGGGTCTTTTGTTCCTCCGCAGGATACGAGCGAGATTGTGAGTGTCAGCATAACTGCCGCAAGCAAAAGTGCAATAATCTTTTTCATCAGTGTTTTCTTCCTTTTCTGTGTAATGTGATTTTTCAGTTTTTGCCTTCCTCGGCGGACAGTATCAGACAGTCCCGTTCGCCGTCATAGGTGGCTTTGATTATAAGGGTTTTACTTTTTGACGTCACCGTCAATTCAAAATTTTCTTTGCCCGAGATGTCCACGACCCATTCAAATGACGTGTCTCTTCTCGTTTTGATGGACGAGGTTATTCTGCCATCGGCGGTGCAAAGCGTTCCGCCTTCCGACGCTGTGATAACAGTTTTCCCATCTGCTTCGATTTTAATCGGGACGGTTATCACCTTTTTTTCGCGCGGGTTCTGATCCTGTGAGTGACCCGAGAGAGGCGAAAGAGAGATCGCAGTCATCTCTCCCGAAATGTCCTGCCCCTCAACGCTCATATCAAAGTCGCCCATGCCGTGATTTCCGAAAAGCGTAAGCGAGAGGACAACCGCAATGCACGCGGCTATCGCGCCTATGTATTTCGTCATAGCCCGAAAATTCGGGGCTTTCCTTCTGACAGGCTCCCGCGCTTCCGTCAGCAGTTCGTCGTCTATCTCGGTGATAGCTCTTGCAAGTATTTCATTTTTCATACCTTCAACAAATTCACTATACCGTGACTCCTTCCCGCTCCAGATGCGTTTTTAGTTTTGAGCGCGTTCTCAGCAGCATTGTTTTGACGTGGCTTTCGCTTATGCCGAACCTTTCCGCTATTTCCGAAACCGAATCGCAATAAAAATATCTGCAAACAAATACCTTTCTTGCAAGCTCCTTCTGCTCCCGCAGAAAATCGCTTATGCTTTTGCCGATAAGCTTTGCCTGCTGTTCTGTGTCCATCGTGTCACCTCCCGGAACGCAATCATCAAGTTCATCGAGAGAGACGGCGAATTCCCCTTCAATCCGCTTTTCCGCGTACCTCATTTTATATTTGTTTATCGAAAGGTTACGCGTTATCTTGCCGGCGTATGCGGCAAGGTTCTGCGGTCTGCTCGGCGGAATCGAATTCCACATTTTCAGCCAGACGTCGTTTATACATTCTTCGCTGTCCGGCTCGCTTGAGAGGATGTTCATTGCAATTTTCATACAATATGAACCGTATTTTTTGTCCGTTTCGCTTATAGCGGTTTCGTTACGGTCGAAATAGAGCCTGATTATCTGCTCATCCTCCACGTCTTCACCTCCTGCTCTTGCGCCTCCATCCCTATATACAGATTTTTTTCGGGAAGGTTACACTTTTTCAAAAAATTTTTATTTTTATTTTTTCGCTTCGCGCGGAAATTATTTCCCGCGCCTGTTTCAATTTATATTCTATCATTTCTTTATGAACATTTCAAGGCTTACGGTGCTAAAAGAAAAAGGCGGGCTCCCCCCCTTCCGGAGGAGCCCGCTTTTTGGTTTATCTCATTTCTTCAATATAATATACGTAATCAAGCGTCCGCAACGCTTCGATTATCTCCGTATGCGTTTTGTATTTTTTAAGCTCTGCGGAGCTTATCGTTATCGCAACCGTGTAAACGCTGAGTCCGGAATTGAGATATGCCGGATTTGCTTCAATGTCATCTATGCGGAGTCCCAGCTCACGTATCGTTGTGACAAAATCCTGAAGGTTGTTCTTGTTTTTAAGCTCAAGGTGGACTTCAAAATGATTTGAGCGGTTTTTGAGCATAATTTCAATCTTCGGGAAGAACGAAAGACTGACAAGCGTCGTTACAAATGCGACAAGGGTGAGGGTGTAAAGTCCTGCACCTGCGGCAAGACCGATTATTCCGCAAGCCCAAAGTCCTGCGGAGGTTGTAAGTCCTCTTATCTGATTTCTTGAGCTGAACAGCACGGAGTTGCCGCTTATCATCGCAGAGGCAATTATAGTCGCCGCGGAAAGAATGGGCAGCTTTATGGTGGTTCCCTCTATAAGCGCGAGATCAATAAGCATTGATACCGTCGACGCAAGCGATATCGTTATAAACGTGCGCAGTCCTGCCGAATGTCTCTTGCTTGACCTTTCACACCCGATTATCGCCGAAAGAACAAGCGAAATTGCTATTCTGAAAATGACCGACCACGTTCCCAGCTGTGACGACCAGTCACCGAGGAGCTTTGCAATACTATCGTAAATCATCGTAATTTCTCCTTTATTTTCTGTTTATAAATCCGCGCCTGCGACCCATCGCGGCATATTGTTCCTCCGCCGCTTCAAGGAACGCCTGCTCCTCTTCCGATGGGGCGGGGTCGCTGTGAGCGGGAAGCTCCGATTGTATTTTCTTTATCCTCTCCGTCAGGATTTCAACCGGCGTTTTTGCAACGCCGCCCTCCGTCACGGGAATATCGGCTGTAATCTCCTCAAGATTTGTTGAATACGAATGTGAGAGATACAGCGAAAGCTTTGCCGCCGCAGGCCCTATCAGCTCATACAGCACGCTGGACGCCAGAATGACCGTCTGCAAGGCGTTTCCGGTCTCTCCTCCGAGCATTCTCGCTCCGAGTGCGGCAAGACCGATTGCAACTCCCGCCTGCGGTATAAGCGCAAGTCCGAGATAATTGCGAACCTTTCTGTCCTTGCCGACTATCGCGCAACCGATAAAAGAGCCTGCATATTTGCCCACGATTCTCACAAAGAAATACAGCACTCCGACAACCAGAAGCGGCACTCCGCCGACGGCGGACGAGGTGTTGACGAGAGCCCCAAGGTCAAAGGTGATACCCGACCTTACGAAGAACAAAAGCAGTATCGGCGGGCTGAAATAGTTCAGCTGCTTGAAGAGCTTGTCGTCATCCGTTGTGTTTATATATACCATTCCCATGGACATACACCCGAGCAGGGGCGAAATATCCATCACGGCGCATATGCCACAGAAGGTGAAAAGCAACGCGACCGAAACGATGAGTCTGTTGTCGGTCGAGCGCTTGTTCATCAGCCATTTCATCAGAAGCCCGAAAAAGCCGCCGAGCAGAAGCACGACAAGATTCAGGATTATCGGTTTTATGATACTTTCAAATCCGGCGGAGCTGCTGCCTGCGGAAGACGCAAGAGCAATCGATATCGCCGCGCTGTACGCAAGCAAGCCGACAACGTCATCCAGTGCAACGACCTGCAAAAGCGTATCGACGAAGTCTCCCTTTGCCCGCGTCTGGCGGATTGTCATCATTGTTGAAGCGGGGGCTGTCGCCGCCGCGAGCGCCGCAAGCACAGCGGAGAATGCAAGGTCAAGCCCGAGCACCCAATATGTAACTATAAAGACGAAAAGCGTTGCCACAAGAGACTCGAGCAGAGTGATTATTACAACCTTCATTCCGTTTTTCTTAAGCGTCGACAGCCGGAAAAATTCTCCCGTGCTGAACGCTATGAACGAAAGGGCGATATCCGGAAGGAACTCTGTTCCGTCTATGACCTTTTGCGGTATTATATCAAAAACGTAAGGTCCTATAAGTATTCCGACGACGATATACGCCGTTACGTTCGGAAGGCGGAGCAGCTTTGTTATCCGCGTCATCAGAAATCCGCAGAAAAGCATAACCGCTATGGAAATTATCACCGAGGCGACAGGCCCCGTGCTTTCCACAAGTGCACGCATATCTTTCATCCTTTCTTTCGTGATATCTCCCGACTTCTCCGCGGGAGATGTGTGTATTATTACATGATATTACTTTCTTTCGGTTTTGTCAACCGTTTCAGAGTTTTTTGCAAAAAACAATGATTTATCCGTTTTTTCCTATTGTTTTTGATAAAACGACCGGAGAAGTCCGTCGCCGTGCAGCAAGACCTCTCCGGATTTGATTTTTTGTTTTTTCAGTTCTTTTCCGCAAGAGAGGAAAGGAGCTTATAGAAGTCCTCCGCGCCGATATACGTCTGCGGGAGCTCGCCGTTCCATTTCTGAACATAATAATATGTAACGAGGTTCTTTATGTCCTCATCCGTGATGTTTTCCTTGTCGGCGGCGAGAATGTCCCTGACCTGACCGATTATCGCAGCGTCCTTCTGACCTGCATATTCGGCGGCGTCAGCCTGAATTTTCGTGACGTCAAGGTCTGCCTGCGCGGCAATCTTTGCGACGGCAGCGTCCGCATTTGCCTTCATTTCGGCAATCTGCTTTGCGTATTCAGCCTCCATAAGAGCCTGTGCCTGCTCGATTTCCGCCTGCTGTTTCTTCTGCGCCGCAACCTGCTTTGCCTCAACGGCGTTTGTGAAGGCGTCCGAGAAGTCGAGGTTTTCAAGCGACGTATCAAGCACGTCGATGTTGTAATTGTCCAGCTTTTCCGTCAGTATGGTTTTTATTTCAAGCGAAAGCTCCGCGCGCTTTTCGAGAAGCTGTTCCGCCGTGTACTGCGCCATAACGCTCTTCACAGCCTCCTGAATACGGGGCGTGATGACCGTTTCGTAATACTTTGTGCCGATGGTGCGGTAAATATCCTGCGCGTTCGCCTTCTGTATCTGATAGTTGAGCGAATATGTTACGTCCACCTCCTGAATGTCCGAGGAGAAGCATGTAAGGTCTATACTTGCCTTCTGGTTTCTGTTGTCCATGTTGACAACCGTCTTCCACGGCGCCGCAAAATGCACGCCCGCCTCATATGTATAGCTTTCAACGTTACCGAACGTCGTGACTATTCCCGTGTGTCCCGTCGGCACTGTGCGCACACAGCTCGAAACGCAGATAACAAGTCCGACAGCAAGAGCCGCCGCCCCCACAATGACCTTCACCTTTCTTCCCTGTCCGCTTTTCTTCGCGATAAAGAACGCGCCGACGGCAATCGCCAGAACGCCTATAATGAAAAATCCGAGCATTGAAATGTCCTCCTCAATATTTATTTTACTTGCTTGTTTTCGTCCGTCTCATCGGAGGCGTTCTCCTCATCGGACTTTGCCTCGTCGTCTTCGTTTATGACGATATCCTCTTCGACTTCCTTGCCGGCGTTTTCGTCAATACCGAGCTTTTTTGAAACCTTTTTTTTGACTTTTCTCCACCATACAAAGAACACCGCGCCCGCCGCGATAACTATTCCCGCAATCGCCTGCGCCGCATACGACACAACCGAAGGGTCTATATACGCCGCGGCGTTGACCGTGGCAAATATCATCATGCCGAAGCAAAGATATGCCGATAAAAGAATTTTCATGCGTTTCATAATAAATTTTCTCCCGTAAATCAATCTTTTCTGTTCTTCTGAATTTCCGCAAGGCGGCGAAGAATGTATTTTGCGCCCTCCGCACCGTTCGTTCCGTATGAATAAAGGTGCTCGTGCAGAAGCGCTGTTATCTTTTCTTTATATTTTTCCCCGCTTGACATAAGCTCGTCTGCGACGGTCTTCGTCCTGTCGAGTTCGCTCTTTTCAAGCGCAACCCCAACCTTGTCGCGGAGATATATTTCCGCCGGAGTCAGTCCGAGCTTTTCCCATTCGGGATTTTCCATTTTCATCTTTGTGTTGACAAAGAGCACCGGCTTTTTCGTCGAGAAGCAGAATTCATATGCAATTGCCGACCAGTCCGTTATCAGCAGATCTGACGAATATGTCGACTTGTTTGTCGTGAAATCCAGCTCAAAGGTGAGCTTTTCGTCAGGCACTCCGGCATATTTTTCCGTAAGCAGCTTTATCTTCTCCGGATAACGCTTGACGTATTCCGGGTGCGGGCGGACGATTATGTGGTTTTCTTCGCACATGAGCTGCTCTATAAGCGTATCGACGCAACTGTCGAGAAGGTTGTCCTCCTGCCACGACGGCCCTATCAGTATCTCACGCTTTGCGTGCGGGGTCTTGTCCATATCCTCATAAGCCTTTTCCAGCTTTTCTTCAAGAGGATAACCGAATTTGACAAGCGTCTTTTCGGGGAGAGAATAAACCTCCTCCGTTTTGCGGACTTCCCTTGCGACATGCTCTCCCGTGCAGAAGATCGTATCAAAATGGTCAAGGGCGGCTTTGCGGAAGCCCATATGGACGCTCATCATGTCGTGCGGAACATAAATATATTCGACATCCTTGCGGACAAGCGAACGCTTTATGTAATAATTGTCGAGGTCGGGCGTTGTCATTGCGACTATGTCCGCGTCCATCCTCATCATAAGTGTTATCAGCTTTTTCTGACCGATATAATAAGGCTTTATGGTCGGGTCGGTCTCGGCAAGCCTGAAAATCGCGTCGTCCGGATCGCTTGTGACGTAATGGATAGTCATGTTCTTTGCTCTCTTTTTCAGCTCTGAGATGAGCGCCTCATAATATTTATAAAACCCGCTCCGTTCGGAATAGATAACAAAGTGTTTGTTTACTATCTTGAAGAATCTCTTGTAATCTGCTCTTTCGCGCTTTGCGTTTTCCTTGGCTTTGACGTCTTTTTTGCCATCGCCGAGGCGTTCAATGTCCGCAAGCGCGGCACGACTTTCTTCGAGCTTGCTGTAATCAACGTATTTTTTCGGATTTATAACGGCATTGAGCACGAGCTGCTGAACGATTGCAAAAAGGTTGCTCGCAACCCAGTAAAGCGCGACGCCCGAATAAACAAAGAATCCGAGCGAAAGCGAAATGCCGACGGAGAGCACCGTCATTCCGTATTTATTGAGCTTGCTCTGCTCCGCCTGGAGAACGTTTATAGCGTTCTGAACCCAGCACAGAAGCAGCGACGAAACGCCCGCAATTACGGGAACAAGTGTGTATATCCCCCATGTTTTATAAGGCTCAATGCCGAGCGAAAAGCCCGCAAAGGAGAGGTCGAAGCTCTTTATCTGCGATACGACAGCCGAAAGCGAAGTGTCGGTTTCCGCGCCGGACTGTATCATTCTTATGACACCGAGCTGATCGCTCTCTTCAAGCCCGAAGCTCCTTGCAAGCGCCTCAACGGTCTCGCCGCTTATATGAAGAATACTTGTGAGCGGCTGTTTGACTATATACACAACAGCGCTGAGAAGCAACAGCTGCAAAAGAAGCGGTACGACCGACGCAAACGGGCTGTAACCGATTTTCTTATAAAGCTTTGTCTCCTCTTCTGCAATTCTGTCCCTGTCGCCGTAATATTTCGCCTTTATAAAGTTTATATCCGGCTGGATTGTGACCATTTTTATTGAGTTCTTATGCACCCACACCGAAACGGGAAGAAGAATTATCTTCGTGCAGAGAGTGAAAAGGATTATCGCAAGACCGTAATTGCCGAGAAGCTCCCAGCACCACTTCATAACGTATCCGAAAGGATAACATATATAATACATGACAGTATCCATTTTTTCTCCTTTTGGGTCAGTTATAAAGCGACCCGATGTTTATATCGGAAACAATTTTCCAATTTGAAAAGTCCCTGCCCATTCCCGTGATGGCAAAATCGATTATTCTCGTGTCGCCGTCGTCATAAAGCTCAAACTTGTGATGGCGCGTGACGTTTTCTCCCTCGGCTATGTCAAAATATGACCTGCCGTAATCGTTTTCCGTTTCAATTCCCGCGGATTTGACAATCGTCGGGATGAGATTTTCCTGGGAGACCTGTGCATGCGAATATGCAAGTGGTTCATCACATGTACCCGCAGGCTTTACAAAGAGCGCGGTAAGTCTCGGCTGGGTGGGTATTTCGCCGTCATCTCTTGCGCTCGGGTGATCGCCCGTGATGATTATCGTCGAATCCTCATAAACACCGAGGCGGCGCATTTCGTCGATATATGAATATATCATTCCGAAGCAACCTCTCATCGCGCCCTCGAACGAGCCGTTTTCAACGCGGTTGCCGTTTTCGTCCATGTTGTACGGCTGATGACAGCCGTTGAGATGAATGAGCGTATACGATTTTTCGCTGTCGTCAACGGTAAGTCCTCCGGAGAGAAGCTCGTACGCGCGCGGGTCGTCAACCTTGTATGCAGGCGCCTCGCCACCGTAGCTTATGACGCCGCTGAACGACGAAGTCGATACCGAGACGGAGCTTTTCAGCGCCGTCGGCAGGCATCTGTAAAGCGCAAGCTGAAGCATGCTCCCGACAAGCGCCCCCCTGTCCGTCACCTCGTATTTTGAAACGCCCGAAATGTTATATACTCTGCCGTTCATCGCTCTTGCATCTCTGTAACCGTAATAGTCCGCTGTATAAAGTTTTATGCGATATCCGTTTTTCTGAAGGTCGGAAAGGAAGGGCGAGGTGCCGTATGCCTTTTCAAACCACGGCTCGGGACTTGCGCCCCATGCCTTCGGCGTGTCCGTATATTCGTAATCCACGCCGGTTATCATCGTGGCAACGCCGGGATAAGTTCTTGAATAAAGGGAAATATTGTCGTTGAAATATGTAAATCCCTTCAGCTTTTCAAAAAACTTCGGGTCTTTGCTCTTCATTTCCTGATAATAGCTTATATCAAAGCGGTCAATGACAAAAACAACAATGTTCTTTCCCGCCGAAACCTCGTTTATACCTGCCTCGGTGAGATACTGTTTTACGTTCTCATCGGGCTTATCGGGCTTTTCCGTCGTCGCGGGTGCTCCGGTTGTTTCCGTCCCGTCTGACGGCGCGTCAGTGCCCTGCGGGCTTTCCGTTTTTGTAACCGATGAGTCGGTTACCTTCGGTAGATTTGATACGCACCCGACAAGCTGCATTCCGACAATCATAATAAGCAGAATGACAGCCACCGTCTTTATTATATCGAATTTTTTCATTTTTATCGCTCCTATGACACACAGTACCGCCATGACAATCCACAGCGCGGTGTCAAATATCACAAAGCCGGGCTTTACCTTCGTACCGACGTCATCTCCCGCGAGCGACCCCATACCGACGTTCAGAAAAATTGCCTGAACATAACCCATGAGCGCAATCCAGAAGAATATTCCGAAAAGAACTCTGTGGACGATGTTGTCCGTAAAGAGGAGCGCAAGCGCTATAACAAGCGAAGCGGCAAGCGCAATCAGTGCAAGTTGCCAACCGAAATCGGAGAATGAGAAAAGAAATTCTCCCCTGTTGCCGGCGAATGTGTCCACCGCTCCGAAAAAGAACCATGTAAATCCGACAGCCGCGCCGCAAAGTGATGCGGGGAGTATTTTCTGCTTTATATTTTTTATGTCGCTCACCTCATTTCGTGAATTATAGTGTACCATTTATACGTTGCGTTGTCAACCCGAAACGGACTTTTTCGGCATTTTGCACTTTTTTGATTGCGTTTTTTCTACGCCCGACGGCGTGCCCGATGTGTGATAAAACACCTTTTTTCTTTAGTCGGTGAAAACACCGCTTTTTCTCACCCGAAAATAATTTTTTCGGCAACTGCATATCGTCCGTAAGTAACCCCTGCCGCCCGCCGCGCATACCATAAAAGTGCGGGAATTCTTTTCGGGAGGTGCGGACTGTGGATATTGATTTCGGTTTGGCGGCGCCGTCGCGAAAGGTGCGCGAATATTGCTTTTCGATAGCGGAGGAGTTTCCTTCCGTATCGCTTTTCACAATCGGTCATTCTCTTTCCGGTCAGCCCATCGACTGCATGACGCTCGGCTCGGGGGACGTCTGTCATCTCGTCGTCGGCGCACATCACGGCTCGGAGCACATAACCGCCCTCGTTTGCGTCAGATTCCTGCGCGACTGCGCAAAATCCATCCGCGACGGAATATTCCTCGCGGGCTTTGACGCAAGGCACATATTTTCAAGGCGGAAGATTTTCGTCATTCCCGTGATAAATCCGGACGGGATTGATATTCAGCAAGGCGCCTTTCCCCGCGAGCACGTTCTTTATCCGCGGCTGATTTCCATGAACCCTTCCGGACGCGATTTTACCCATTGGCAGGCAAACGCGCGCGGCGTCGACCTTAATCACAATTATGACGCCGGATTTGCCGAATGTCGCGTTCTTGAAAGAAAAGCGGGAATTTATTCGGGATGCCCGACGCGTTTCGGCGGTCAGTATCCCGAAAGCGAGCCGGAAACGCAGGCTCTCTGCAATCTCACCCGCTTTCTTTCGTCGCGGCTTAAAACGGCTGTCGCGCTGCACACGCAGGGGGAGGAGATTTATTATGACTACCTCGGCGACTGTCCACGCGGATCGCTTATGCTCGCCGAATGTTTTTCGCGCGTTTCGGGATATACCGTTTCAAAGCCGAGCGGTATCGCGTCATACGGCGGATATAAGGACTGGGTGATATCAAAGCTCGGAATTCCCGCCTTCACAATAGAATGCGGCAAGGGAGAAAACCCCTTGCCGCCGAGCGATTTTGATAATATTTACAAAAAAGTCCTGCCCATTCTGCTCACCGCCGCCGCTTTCGGATAAAAAAACTCTTGCAATGTCGGTGCAGAATGATTTATAATAAAGGAAAGGGTCAGATACCGAGATATTTTCTCACCATTGTGTTGAGAAGCTCGTCGCGGTCTATCTTGCGGATAAGCGCGCGGGCGTTTCTGTAACTCGTTATATACGTCGGGTCTTCGGAGAGCAGATATCCGACTATCTGGTTTATCGGGTTATAGCCCTTTTCAAGAAGAGCCTCATAGACCGTTGTAAGTATCAGTTTTGTATCTTCCTCGCTCTGTGCTCCTACGGAAAAGGTCATTGTTCTGTCTATATCGCTTGCGCTCATTGACTTATCCTCGCTTTTGTTTTTTGTCTTTTTTATATTCTACACCAACTCAATTCATTTTTCAACATTTTTTTCGTACTTTAACGGCAGAAAGCCGTAAATAATTCTTGAAAAGGACGTGTAACTTATGGAAATCAAACGTAAATCAATGTCGGATGAACAGCTTTCCGCCCGTGAAAACGAGCTTATCTCGGAGGTAAACGCCGTCTGCGACGGCTATCGTGACCGTTTTTCCTTCCTCGGCTATGAGCTGAACGTTGAAATCGACGAAAAGAAAGCCGATGATTACGAATTCTCTCCCCGCAAGGACGGAGAAGAACACAAGCCCGAATACAAAGCGGGTTATGCCTGCCGTGCGACGGTCACTGTCAGACGTCCGAAAAGCGAGGATGAAATCAGACATGACGAGGAGCTTGAAGAAGAGCTTTCCGCCGCCGAAAAGGAATTTTCCGAAAAGGCAGCCGAGGGCGGAGAATGCGGCATAGACGAGCAGCTCGCCGAGCAGGAAAGAGCCGACGCCATCCTTGCCGACGCAGAGGACAAGCTCAATCGCAGCGTCGCGTATACCCAGCTTATGCTTATCAGAGTCTATAAGGCGTTCTGGATTGAAAAGGTCAGCATTTGCGAAAACACCGACGAGCTCAAAACCGACCTTGACGAATTCTATAACAAGCTCGCCAAAGGCGAAACCGAGGAATAACCTTCTTTTCTTCGAGAAGAAAAGAAGGCAAAAGAAGCTTTAATATATAGGTTTGTGCGGACTTCATAATTTTATCAAAGGGTGGTCTTCCTCTTCTTTTTAGTTTGTGCGCTGAAAAGAAAAGCAGACAAAAGAATCTCTGGTTATTGGTCTTATACAAATTTTATAATTTCATCAAAGGAGCGGCTTACCACTCCTTTTGCATTTGACTCTCTCCGGCACGGCAAGCCACGCCACTGTCCTCCCATCGGCAACACCCGCAAGGATTACCCGCACGATTGCAAATCTCCCCCCCATTTGGGGAAACTCCGCAAAAGAAAATTCTCGCACCTTTTCCCGTCCCCGCAGGAACAAAAACCCCGCACTATTGAAAACACTTTAAGATTCGAGCCGATACTTCTGCCTTTGCTTTGGTAAAACCGACGTGGCAGAGAAGTTCCGCCTTGAACGACAGGGAGGTTTCGGAAGGAACGTCCGAATTGCTTTCTTTCGTACTTTCTTTTCAAAAAAGAAAGTACATAATGAGCGACGTTTGCGGTAAATTCCCTTTTTTGATAACGCCTGCTCGTTTTGCAAATCGCAAAAGGCGGCGGGACGGGACGGTCAACACATCCCCTATGTTATTCGCACTCCCTCAATGGAAGCAAAAAACTCTTGCTTCTCCCACGTTCCTGCAGGCACAAAAGCCCCGCTCAACCTATAATAACCCAGCGCCGCAGGCGCACCTTTTCTATTCGATTTTCTCTCTTCGTTCTTCTCTCCGCGAAGCGGTCTTTTCCGCGGCTTTGCCGCACCTTTTCTCTTCGATTTTCTCTCTTATCTTTTATCTCAAAAAAATCCCCGCCGGAGCGGGGATTTTTATTGCTTTTATACTCCCGAATAAGCGGCAAATCCGCCGTCAATCGGAACGACAACGCCGTTTACAAAGCCCGATGCGCCGTTATCGCAGAGCCAGAGGAGAGTGCCTGTCAGGTCGTCGACCTCGCCAAACCTGCCCATTGGCGTATGTGCGAGAATTTTCTCGCTTCTCGGAGTCAGCGAGCCGTCGGCGTTCATAAGCATACCGCGGTTCTGATTTGTAACAAAAAATCCGGGGGCGATCGCGTTGACTCTTATGCCGACCTTCGAGAAATGTACGGCAAGCCACTGCGTAAAGTTCGATACAGCCGCCTTTGCGCCGGAATACGCGGGGATTTTCGTCAGCGGGCGGAAGCTGTTCATCGACGAAACGTTAAGTATCACAGAGCCCGTCTTTTTCGCCATATCGCGCGCAAAGACCTGTGTGGGAAGAAGCGTTCCGAGGAAGTTGAGATTGAAAACGAATTCAACACCCTTGGGGTCAAGGTCAAAGAAAGTAACAAGGTCTTCTCCGCCGTCGATATCCTCCGGAAAGAGATATTCCTTTGTAGTCGTACCCTTAGGATTATTTCCGCCCGCGCCGTTGAGAAGTATATCGCATGTGCCGAGCTCCGCATTGATTTTTTCTCTTGCCGCCATAAGGCTCTCTTTGTCAAGCACGTTTGCTTCAACGGCGATAGCCTTACCGCCGTCCGCGTTTATTCTGTCCGCAACTGCCTGTGCGGGTTCAAGACGGAGGTCACATACAGCAACCTTTGCGCCGCAAGCCGCGAGTGCTTCCGCAAAGCCGGAGCAAAGCACACCGCCGCCGCCGGTCACAACGGCGACCTTTCCCGCAAGGTCAATTCTGAAAGGAAGTTTTACCATATTCAATTTCTCCTTTATTTCATTTGATTTTCTTTATCGTATCGTAGATATCGCAGGGACGATCGACTGTAACGTCTGCGCCCGAGGCAATAAGTATTTCTTTTTCGCGATACCCCCATGTGGCACCGACGGCAACCATTCCCGCATTCTTTGCGGTTTTCATATCGACATCCGAATCGCCGACAAAAGCGCACTCCGACGGACTGACGCCATATTTTCCCGCAAGATAAAGCGCGCCCTCCGGACTCGGCTTTCCGGGAAATCTTCCCGTGCCGAGAATCTCCTCAAAAACCTCGCTGCCGTACAGCTTTTTGACAATGTCGTTTGCGTGGTCGTTATCCTTGTTTGTGAACACCGCAAGCGGGAGCCCGTCCGCGCGGAGCTTTGAAAGCGTCTCCGCCATACCGTCATACGCTGTTGTGTTGTGAAGATAGCACTGACTGTACTCGTTCAGATATATCTCTTTCGCCTTGCTGTAATATTCGTCGCTCTGCCCTTCCGGAAAGGAATTGCGTATGAACTGATCCGTCGTGCCGTTTATAAACGAAAGAAGGTGCTTTCTCGTCACAGGGGGAAGCCCGTATCTCGCTCTTGCGCGATTCATTCCTTCTGTAAGATCCGGAAGTGTGTATGCAAGCGTGCCGTCCAGATCGAAAATAACAGCTTTTATCATAATTCTGCCTCCTGCGACAATCGCTTTAATGATTTTATCAGCATTTGAGGCATTTGTCCATAGTTTTCTTCATTTTTTTGCGTTGACTTTATATATTTACTGTGTTAGAATGTTCTTTGTGTATCAATAGGCGGCGCAAGCCGCAAAAAAGAACGGACGGAGGACAGCGCGCTTTTTTGCGTGTCGAAAGATAAAAATGAGTTTTGTAAAGGTTTTTTATGCGGACGTCTCCGCTTATTATGACGAAAACGCTCTCGCCGAAAGGAAGGCGGAAGTATCTGCCGAGCGGCAAACCCGTATCGACCGCGCAAAACGCCCGGAAACGAAAGCTCTTCTCCTCGGCTCCGGACTAATCGTTCCCGTCGCGCTGAAAAAGGTTTTCGGCGATTTTGATTATGAAATAAAGGTTGCGGAAATGGGCAAGCCGTACGTTTCAAATCGCGACGGCGTGTTTTTCAGCGTGTCGCATACGGGAAAATACGTACTCTGTGCCGTTTCGGACACCGAAGTCGGCGCCGACCTTGAGGAAATTGCCGAGGCACAGACCGTTATGCCCATTGCGGACAGATTTTTCACTCCGCTCGAACGTGACGCAATAAGCCTCAGCCCATCGCCCGCAGAAGCCTTCTGCCGACTGTGGACGCTGCGCGAAAGCTACGTAAAAATGACGGGAAAAGGCTTTGACCGCGGTCTTGCGCCGCTTGCAATGGTCTTCCCCTCCGGCACGCCGAAGATAAAAGTCGACGGAAAAATCAGGGAAGACGTGTTTTTCACGGAAATCCGCGACGTCTATAAATGTCGCGGCGCAGTATGCACGGAAAAAGAAGCGGAATATTCCATTGAAAAAATAACTCTCTGAAAAAGGTGACTGATTTATGATACTTGAATTCGGTATCGGCACTTGCGGAATTCTTTTCGGAATGACGCCGAAGGACGTTGTCAGCGCTCTCGGCATGCCGGACAAAATAAACGTCTGCGAGGACGACGAAATATACGGGCAGACCTATATTTATAACAAGGATATGCTTATGGTCTGGTTTGAGCGCGAAAAGGATATGCGCGTGACGCTGATACAATGCTTTTCTCCCGAAATGACGGTTTTCGGGCAGAAGGTCTTCCTGCGCGAAAAGGACGAGGTTATGAAGCTGATAAAATCCGCGGGGTGCAGCCGTTTTACGGAAAACGACGGCCCGACGGAGGAAACCGTCTTCTTTGACGATATCGCCGCCTGGTTCAATTTTGAATTCGGCAAGCTGTCATATGTGGAGCTCGGCGTGTTCTTCAACGAAACGACCGGCGAAGGAATATGGAGCTTCGGAGAATAAGCCGGAAAACAAAATCCACTCGCAAAAGCGGGCGGATTTTTTGTTTTCGGAAAAGCACTCCGTCGGCGCGCATGCGCAGATTTTCCGGCAAAAAATGCGCCCGCAATTTCCTTGCGGGCGCATAATTACGTCTCTGCAAACGGGGGCTTTGCAGGAGATGTCGCTTGGGGGATGATTTATTGAGGAGTGTACCTCGAGCAGTTTGCCGGCGGGTAGAATCTGTTTGTGCAGTTTTCTTTCCATTTGCACCTTGAACAAAGCAACTTTGCTGTAGCCTGTGCCTGTTCTTTCTCCGCACGTGCGCGTCTTTCGCTTTCCTTTTCCGCTATCTCGCTCTGAATCTGCGCCTGACGCGCCATCTCTCTTTCATGAATTTCCGCCTGACGGTTGCGTTCTCTCATGAGGTCGTTCTGTTCTTCAAGCGCGCGCTGGCGTTCCTCCGCTTCCTGCTGCCTGTTCCGTTCTTCTGCTCTCTTGCGTCTGTCCTCAAGGCACACGTTTATTGCCTCTTTAAGCGAGGATGCGCGACCTGCTTCGAGGATTTCAATGAACGTCCGAATCGTCCCGGAGTCATATTTGTCCTTCTGATAAATAATCTCGTCGTCGAGCTCCGGATATGCTTCGATCTCTTCGTCAATCTTTTTCAGCTCTCCGTCAAACCCGGCAACCTTTGCGTCATATTCTTTCTTCAGTTCGGAGACGGTTTTCTTTGCTTCGACCTCCGCCTCCGCCATAAACTTTTCTTCCGCAGCTTCTCTCGCCTGCTTGTGCGCCTGATATGCCGCATTGTATTCGGCAAGATCCTTTTCGTATTTTTGCTCCACCTTCGCATATTCCGCCTGGGCTTCTTTATATTTCTTTTCGTATTCTATAAGCTCCTTGGGGTATACGTCTCTGTTATATGTATCGACGGCGAGCTTTTCTTCTTTATATTTCGATATTTTGAAAATCTGCGTGAAGCCGAGGAAAAGCCCCTTGAACTTGAAATTTTCATTTCCCTTGAATGCGCCAAAAAGCCATGTTGCCAATGCAAGAAAACCAACACCGAGAAGATATGTACCCCAGATAGTTGCCCCGGTGTTTCCGCCGACAATGGCAACCAACAGCATGACAACAAGCAAAAGCGAACGCGCCATCCATACATAGTTCACCTTGTTCCGCGCCGACACGCTTCTTTCAACGGGTCTGCCGATCGGAGCTTCGAATTCCTTCTTTTCCGGCTTCGGAGGCACAGAAACATTTACGTCGAGCTGTTCGTCCGTATAACCATCCAGTTCATCCCGCAGTTCTTCGATCAATTCTTCTTCATCAATCGGTTCATCCAGATTTATTTTTTCCCATTCAATGTCTTCCCTGCGTTTTATCAGCTCGGCAAGGCCGTCGAGCCAATTGCAAATCTCTGAAACTTTAGACATTTCTTTTCCTCCCTTCCGATCAAGGATTCATCGGTTCCCAGTCGTACTCATTGCGCACGGCAAATCTGTGCGCTTCCGTGCCGGTCACACAACGTATACGTAATTTTATTTTGTGCCATTTCTTTTGGTAATTATCTTCGAAAGCCTCTTCGTCTATTTTGGTCACAGACGGCGGGATTTCTATGCAGAGATCTTTGATATTGCCAAACGCTTTTTTCTCTATTTCTTCGACCCCGCTGAGTATTTTGACGTTTTTCAGTCCTTCGCAAGAGAATGCCGTTTCCGGTATCTTCTTCAGTCCGCCGGGAATAACAACGCTTTTTATGCTGCTGCAACCATTAAAACAGCTCCTGGCAATCTCCTTGAGCGTCGACGGTAGCGATATTGATCTGAGTTTTTTACAGTTCCGGAAGCACTCCAGATCGCCTTTGATAATTTCAAGTCCCTCCGGAAGGTTGATTTCAGACACCGCCCCATTCTGAATATCCACAAATAAGGATTTTAAAATCCCCGTTTCCGGCAACTTTATTCTTATACTCGGAGTCTTGAGAAGCTGATCGCTGATTGTCATATTCTGGTATCTGTTATAATATTCGCTATACTCTCCCGTGTTCAGGCTGAGGCTTTCCGCACAGTTTTCAATGAACAGATCAACATTGCGGAACCGCCCTATGCGAACATACCCAACAGGCCCGAGAATTATCACCCTGTTCAGAAAGTCCGGAGTGTCGCCGTCCGTTTTTTTCCAACTTCCGATTGTAACGGATTTTACATTTTTCGGCGCTATAACCGTTCCGATTCTGACATTTGGAATCGCGTCGATATCTTCAAGCGAGTCCGGAAGGACAACCTGCGCAAAATCGATACATTTTATCTCTTTTATTCCCTCGCAGAAAACAGCCGTGCTCTTATCGCACTTTTTGAACGCCCCTGCGGCGACGGAATACACATCCTTCCCGTCCACACGGTTCGGAACTATAATCTTCGGAGAAATGGGACCGTAATAGTTAATAATCTCCCAACGCTCCGGCTCATCGGCTGAATTTTTCCCTTTGACCTCCATTTTCTTTATCTCAAAAACAGCCGAAGTACCGTCGACATTCTGCTTTGTCTCGGAATTGTCGAATTTTGCAATATCCTCCTCGCACGAGCCCATGGAAGCGCCTATTCCGACAGCGTCCAGCACGGGTGCAACCGCATTTTTTGCCTTTTCGAACAGCTCGCCGAGTTTCTTTGAACCGAAAATCATAAAAATCTCCTGAAAATGAAATTTACAAATTATGATTATATTCTATCGCCTTATTCACAATTTGGCAATACTTTTCGGCGAACCGTCAATTCTGTACACAAACTGGATGAAAAATTCACAGGTTTCCGCCGAAAAAACAAAAAACAGCACGGGAAACCCCGTGCTGTTTTTGCGGATAATTTTATTTTGAAAGATTTGCGACAGCGCTTGCATAAGCCGTCGAAACTTCTTCTGCCGTAAGCGCGCCGGTATAGATCTTTGCGTCCGCAATGATCATGTCGCCTGCGGGGAAATCGCCGCCGACAAGAGACGCTGTTATATCGTCGCCGAGGCAGAAATAATTGAAGGTGCTGCCCGCGCCGACCTTGAAGCCCTCATTTATGGAAGCGGAAGCCGAAAGCTTGCCGTTTATGTAAATATAGCTCTTTTTCTCTGCGAAGTCATAAGTCGCAACAACGTGCGTAAGTTCCGTTCTGGAAGCAGTTGCGCCTGCAACAACGCTCGGGTTGTAGCCGTTCAGACCGCCCGATCCTCCGGTGATGAAGTAGGGCTGACCGCTTGCCTGCTCTGCAAGTCCCCAGCCGCCTGCCTGCGTACCGCAGACAATGCCCTGAACCTTGCCCGTCGACGATTTTGCAACATAGAACGCCTCAACGGAGAAGTTGCCCTCCGCGAATTTTCTGAAATCGGACGCGCTTGCAAGAGAATTGAATTTGCAGATTGCATGCTTGCCGGAAGTTGCGTGAAGTGCGTTTACAGTGTATTTCTTGCCGGCATGTGAAACCTCAAACTTACCGATTTCCGCGCCGTTGTTTGTAACGGTGACGTTACCCTTTGTATACGTCATTCCGCTGCTCGGAAAATCTATATCGACATAAAGCTCCGTCTTGTTTACTTCCGCCGGCTTGCCGCCTTCGGCTTTCACCTTTGCCGTGACCTTATTGCTTTCCGCGCCCCAAGAGTCAACGGCGACAAGCGTCACTTCGTATTCGTTGCCGATTGTGAGATTGCCGAGGTTAACCTCCCATTCCTTCTTCATGTCGGCGGGATCTCCGTGACGATAGAAGTCGGCGAGGACTTTCTTTGTCGACACCTTCTGCGAACCGACGCGGTTGATTGTGAGTATATAGTGATGAGCGAATTCGTCATCGGTTGCGGACTTGAATTTAACCGTTGTGTTTACGCTTGTCTTTCCCGCCGTGCCGAATTCAAAGCTGATTGCGTCCTCTGCGAGAACGGGAGCCGCATTCTTTTCAGAGCGGTTCTTCGGATAAGCGAGGAGATGAGACTTGTCAGCCTTCGGAGCGCTTATTTCCCACGTCTCGCCGATGGTCGTCTTGTTATAGAAGTCCATGCGCGTAAATCTTATGTTGCCGTTTGCGTCAACCTGAACGAGAAGTCCCTGAGAGAACTCGTTGCAGTCCTTCATAACGGTTTTGCTCGACATATCAATATAATTGCCGTCTTCGATTGCCATATAACGGACGGAGCCGCAGCCGAGGGACGTGAAATCCGTCTGCATTATGCTTCTCGGGTCGTTGAGCGGGAAATGAAGGTGACCGCTGAACGTAACGACCTGCGGATACTTGGAGAGAATGTCCGTAAGGTCTGTTGTATACCACATGAGGTTGTCGGCGGTATAAAGGTCGCTTCCGTAAACCGTGTTGTGAATCATCGGGTGAGTGAAGAGGAATACGGATTTTCCGGGGTCTTTTTCCGTAAGCGTCTTGAGGGTGTTGTCAAGCCACTCTTTTGTCGAAGCGGCATAGGGCGCCGCAACGCCGTTTACTTTATAATATTTGCCGTTGCTGTCCGGATTTATAAAGATGAAATAGTAGTCTCCGACCTTGCAGAGACGGCTGCCGTTCTTGAAATCCGTCGCGTATTCCGTGAGGTCGCTTTCAAAGAACGATTTGCCGAATATGCTGAGCATATCGCTCATAAGCAGCTTACCGCCATAGAGTTCCTCGTGGTTACCCGTTGTGAAAATGAGGGGCACTTCCGTCTCGTCGAAAACGAGCTGATATGTGTCCTTCACCATTCTTGCCTCGCTCACGCGTCCGGACTGTGTAAGGTCGCCGGCGATTGCAACGGCGTCAAGACCGTTTTTATCGCCCGACTTTACGGCGTAGTCCTTGAGCTGATTGAGCGCGCTCAGAAATTTGCTTGTGGGCATTGTCTGTCCGTCCTGACAGTGCACGTCGGAAAGTGCGCCGAAAGAAAGGACGATGTTGTCGGCGTCAAACTTTGCGTCCGGCTCGACGGGGTTCTTGGGACTGCACGCGCAGAGGACAGCCGCCAGCATCATAACGGCAAGCGTCAATGCGAGTATTTTCTTCATTATGGAGTTCCTCCTGTGATTTTTTTCGTTATTTATTTCAAGGTGCCTTGCCGACACATTAAAATCATTTTAATTTTCTCGTGCTTACCTCTGCAAGCACTCTTCTTATGTCATCCGTCCGCGGCGGAGTCGTTCCCGGCGTCAGACAAGCCGCCGTTCCGTACGCAACTGCCGAGCGCAGACATTCCTCCTTGCTCTTTCCTTCCGTAAAAGCCGCGACAAACCCCGCGATTGCACTGTCTCCCGCACCAACCGTCGATATCACGTCCGTTTCCGGCGGTTCCGCCGCAAACACTCCCTCGTCGCACACGAGAAGCGCACCTCTGCCTCCGAGACTTATCATAACGTTTTCCGTGCCGCTTTTGTGAGTTTCAAGGGCAAAGTCAATCAGCCCTTCCGTATCTCCCGCCGACGTTTTCGCGTAACGGGCAACCTCCTCCTCGTTCGGCTTTATCAGCCATGCGCCGACGTCAATTATGTCGCCGATTTCAAACGAGCTGGAGTCGAGGCTGACACGCGCCCCCGTAGCCTTCACTTTGCCTATAAAGGCTTTGATATCCGAAATGTCAATCCCCTGAGGATTCTTCCCCGCAAAGCATACAATCGTATCTCCGTCCGTTTCGCCGATAGCCGTCAGAGCCTTTGAAAGAAGGCTTTTGTCAGCCGTAAAGCCTGCAAAGCTGATTCTCGTTTCGGCGTCGCCCGATGAATGGACGGTTATATTTTCTCTTATTCTTCCGTCGATGGGCACCGCCGTAAAATCGACGCCTGCCGCAGAGAGTTGTTTCAGATAGGTATCGCCGTTTTCCCTGCCGACAGCGACAACGGCACGACTTTCTTTTCCGCCAGCCGCAAGCGCGCGTGAGGTGTTTACGCCTTTTCCGCCCGCGTCATGTCTTGTGACGGAGGCAAGGTTTTCCTTCCCCGCCGCAAAGCCGTCGCAACTGCAATGAATATCAAATGCGGGATTGAGCGTTACGGTAATAATTTTCATGTTCCCTCCGTGGGAAATAATAAGTTTACTTTCGGATTTAATCATTATATCACATATGAAACCGTCCGTCAACGAATTTGACAGTCGCACTCTGCACAAAAAAAATCGCGTTTTTTGTGGATTTCGCTCATATGCAGACCCGTTTCCGGCAAATAAACGTCAAAATCCGCCTTTGACGGCAAAATAAATCGTCAACCGAATTGACAATCGCCGTCGGTTGGGTTATAATTTATTCCGTGAATATATTTTTTCGGAAGGTAAAGACTATGCAGAACATATCAAGACGCGCGGCAAGAGAATGTGCGCTCAAAACGCTTTACGGTTTTGAATTTTCAAGAGAGGCAGACCCTGCCGACTTTTTTGAGCTTTTCTGCTCCGAATTTGAAACGGCGTCGGACGAGTTTTCCAAAAAACTGTTTATGACAGCCGCCTCAAATCTTGAAGAGATAGACAAAATAATCGAGCAGAACGCAAAGGGCTGGAAAACGGAAAGACTCTCAAAAATGACGCTCTCCATCCTCCGTCTCTGCGTCTGCGAGATGAAATATTTTGATGATATTCCCTCCGCCGTTTCGATGAACGAGGCGGTTGAGCTTGCGAAAATCTATGACGGCGACGACGCTCCCGCGTTTATAAACGGCATAGTGAACGCAGTTTCAAAATCGCTATGAACATTCTCGGGATAGACACAAGCAATTATACAACCTCGGTCTCGATAGTCTCGGACGAGGGCTATCGCCACGAAAGACAGATACTTGAAGTGGCTGACGGAGAGCGTGGACTTAGGCAGAGCAACGCTCTCTTTTTGCATACGAAAAATCTTCCGGTTTTAATGGAAAAACTCGCTCCCATCGGCACAATCGACGCCGTCGCGTACAGCGACAGACCGCGTGACGAGGAGGGCTCGTATATGCCGTGCTTTCTCGCCGGAGAGGCTGTCGCAAGGTCGGTTGCGGCGGCTCTGAACGTACCCGCTCTGCGGTTTTCTCATCAGGCGGGACACATAATGGCGGCGGCAAAAACCTGCGAAAATCCCGAAATTATCGGCTCGCCGTTCCTCTGCTATCACGTTTCCGGCGGAACGACGGAGCTCGTTCTGGCACAGCCCGACGACACGCTCGGCTTTGCCGTAAAAATCGCCGGCGGCACGACGGATATAAGCGCGGGACAGCTCATCGACCGCGCGGGCGTGCTTATGGGGCTGAAATTTCCCTGCGGAGGAGAGCTCGAAAAGCTGGCAGCCGGCACGGAAAAACAAAAGGTGAAAATATCCGCAGTCGGAGCGAAATGCAATTTTTCCGGCGCGGAAAACAAGGTTATAAAGGCTCTGCACGACGGGAAAAGCAAATCCGAGGTTGCGCGCTATGCGCTCGACTACTGCGCGGAGTCCCTTATTGCTTCTGTCGACGCGGCAAGAAAAGAGTTGGGAGAATTCCCCGTCCTTTTTGCGGGCGGCGTTATGCGGAATACGATTATTCGGGAAGAACTGCGGAAACGGCTCTGCGACGTATTTTTCGGCTCGGTTGAGCTCTCGTCGGACAATTCCGTCGGCACGGCGTGGCTCGGCAAAGAAAAACTCGAAAGGAACGGCAAATGGAACGGCAGATAATTTCCGTTACGGAACTTAATTTATATATAAAAGCCAAACTGGACGGCGACCCGCTTCTCTCCGGACTGCTCGTCCGCGGCGAAATTTCAAATTTCAAGCGGTATTCAAGCGGTCATTGCTATTTCACCTTAAAGGACACCGGCGGAGCCGTTCGCGCCGTTATGTTCAATTCGTCGGCGCAGAGGCTGAAATTCGCCCCGACGGACGGAATGAAGGTCATAGCAGGCGGCAGGGCTTCCGTTTATGAAAGAGACGGTCAATACCAACTGTACATTACATCGCTTGAACCGGAAGGGGTCGGCGCGCTTCATCTTGCGTATGAACAGCTTAAAGAAAAGCTGGCAGGCGAAGGACTTTTCGACGAGTCGATCAAAAAGCCCGTTCCCCGCTATCCGAAACGTATCGGCGTCATCACATCGCCGACGGGAGCGGCTGTCCGCGACATAATAAATATTGTGGGCAGGAGATTTCCTCTTACGGAGATCTGCGTTTATCCTGCGGTCGTTCAGGGAGAAGGCTCCGTGCCGACTCTCCTTGCGGGGCTTGAATATTTCGGTTTTACGTCACCTGCCGACGTAATAATCATCGGGCGGGGCGGCGGCTCGATTGAAGACCTCTGGTCTTTCAACAGCGAAGATCTCGCAAGAAAAATACGCTCCTCTCCCGTGCCTGTGATATCGGCAGTCGGGCATGAAACAGACTTTACAATCTGCGATTTTGCAGCCGACATGCGCGCGCCGACGCCATCTGCTGCCGCAGAGCGTGCAACGCCGGATAAAAGCGAAATCATTACTTTGCTCTCTTCTCAGTCGGCGCATATGCGAAAAGCAGTGCAAAGACGGATTGACATTATGCGCGAACGTCTGGAAAGGGTTTCTTCATCGAATATGATGAAAAACCCGATGAATTTCATAGATGACAGGCGCATTTATCTCGATACGCTTTCCGAAAAAATCGTCGCCGGAGCGCAAGCCGGCATCGAAAACAAAAGGTTGTCGCTGCGCGGAGTCGCCGCCGCACTCAGCGCGTTGAATCCGCTGGCGGTACTCTCAAGGGGCTACGGAGCCGTCTTTTCCGGGAGCGGCTCGGTCATAAAAAGCACGAACGATATAAAAATCGGAGAAACACTCAAAATAAAAGTTTCCGACGGCGAAATCGACGCCGCCGTTACGGGAAAACGTCACAAAGGAGGAAAAAAGAATGGCTGAAAAGAAAATGAGCTTTGAAGAAGCTCTTGCAAGGCTTGAAGAAATAGTCGGCGAGATGGACAGCGGCAAAGCCGAGCTTGACAAGCTGCTTGAGCTTTTTGAAGAAGGCACGACGCTCGTCCGCAAATGCAAAAAAGAACTCGACAACGCCGAAAAAAAGATAAAGCTCGTAACGGAGGACGGGGAAACAGACTTTCCCCCTATGAAATAATGGATATACGCACAAAAATGAGCGAATACGCGGAAAAGGTCACGGCGGAGCTTGAGAAATACCTCGCAACCCCCGACCCCGACCTTGAAACGCTCTATTCTTCGATGAGATACAGCGCGCTTTCAGGCGGAAAAAGAATACGTCCCTTTCTCTGCGACGCCTTCTGCCGACTTTTCGGCGGCAATGCCGAAGCGGCAATGCCGTTTGCCTGCGCCATCGAAATGGTACACGCCTCCTCCCTTGTCCACGACGATATGCCCTGTATGGACAACGACGATCTCCGTCGCGGCAAGCCCACAAATCACAAGGTCTACGGAGAAGATATTGCCCTTCTCTGCGGCGACGCGCTGATAACACGGGGATACGAGATTGCGGCGCTCAACCGCTTCGTTTCGCCGGAAGCGGCGAGAAGCGCCGTCGCAATGCTGACAAGGCTTGCGGGCGCAACGGGAATGATGGGCGGACAGGAGATTGACCTGCTCGGCGAGAAAACAAAGCCCGATTTTCCGCTGCTTCTCAAAATGCACGACAAAAAAACCGGCGCGCTGATGAAGGCGTCCGTCCTGCTCGGCTGTCATGCGGCGGAAATAACGGACGAGAGCGACCCCCGCTCCGTCGCCGCCGTAAAATATGCAAGCGGTATCGGCACGGCTTTTCAGATAATAGACGATATTCTTGACGTTGAAGGCGACCCCGCCCTGCTCGGCAAAGCCACTCATGCGGACGCCGCCGAGGGCAAAACGACGTTTATATCGTTTATGTCCGTCGAAGATGCAAGAAAATACGCAAAAGAGCTGACAGACGCCGCCATAGACGCAATAAAGTCATATGACGGCTCCGATGACCTCATCTCCCTTGCCGAATTTCTTCTTTTGAGAAACAAATAACGAAATCACCCCTTTTTCATAAGATAAAAAGGGGTGATTTTTTATGGAATGTACTTTTCGCAAACGAAAAAAAGGAAAGAAAATTCTCATTTTCCTTGCGTGCGTTATGATATTTGCCGTCTTCTCCGTCATATACCTCAATCAGAAGCTCGACCCGCTCGTATGCGCCGCCGCAATACCGCAGATAAAAGCGGAAATGACGCGCGTCATAAACGAGGCAATAAGTGAAGCGATGACCGGATATGAGGAAAAACTCGTCAGCATCAGATACGGTTCTGACGGGAAAATTCTCTCAATAGAAACCGACAGCGCAAAAATAAATCTTCTCCGCGCGCTCGTCACGGAGAAGATAAACGAAAAAATCAAGGCATACGGAGAATACGGCGTCACGATTTCCCTTTCAAACATTCTTGATGACGAAATCATCCTCGGCAGGTTTCCGTCCATGAGAATTCCGGCAAGCGTTGAGCCAAGCGGCAGCGCAGAGACGACTGTCAAAAGCTCGCTTTCGTCGGCAGGGATAAATCAGAGTCTGCACAAAATAACGCTCTCCGTCCGCGTCAGCGTGACGGCAATGCTGCTTATATCGACGGTCGACGTCGACACGGAGACGGACGTCTGTATTGCGGAAACTGTAATAATCGGCGACGTGCCGAAGGTTTTTCTCGGAGGAAAAAAATTAAACGCCGGTATAGTCAAAGTCGGGGATAAAGCTCTCATCCGCGGCAGCGCCTTCCTGAACATACGCAAGAGAAATGCCGATTTTGTCCGCATGATCGACGACCTTTGAATATTCGTATTTCGTCAGCTTCCGGCAAAGCTCGGGATAGCCTGAAAGGCGGGCTTTGTCCGGCGTGAACTGGCTCATTATGCTTATGACGATGTCATCCCCGTATTCGGAATGAAGATAATCCATTATGCGGATCGAATCGTCCGTGCAGCCGGGCAGAACGAGATGGCGGACAACAACTCCGCTCTTCATCAGCCCGTTTTTGACTACGGGACGTCCCTTTGTGCGCACCATTTCTGCAAGCGCAGACTTTGCAAATTCGGGATAATCCATTGCCGCAGAATATTTTTCGGCAAGCGAAGATGACATATATTTGAAATCTGTCAGATAAATATCGACTGTTTTGTCGAGCGAGGTTATCATCTCGGTTTTTTCGTACCCGCCCGTGTTCCATACAACGGGAAGATCAAGTCCCTTTGACCTTGCGTCGGCAACGGCGCACTTTATCTGATCTGAAAAGTGCGTAGGCGTGACAAGGTTTATATTGCAAGCGCCCTTTTCTTTCAGCTCAAAGAATATTTCGCAAAGGCGCTCCTCTGTCACCTCCCTGCCGACCTCGCCGCGCGAAATGCCGTAGTTCTGGCAATAGACACAACGGAGATTACACCCCGAAAAGAAGACGGTGCCCGAGCCTTTTTCGCCTGATATGCAGGGCTCCTCCCAATAGTGAAGCGCGGCGCGCGCAAGACGAACGGTATTTTTTTCGCCGCAGAAGCCGGCTTTTATATTTCTGTCAACCCCACATCCGCGGGGACAAATATTGCATTTTTCCATATACTTACGCGGCAAGCCCTCCGAGCGAGAACGCATACATAACCTGCGCCGCAAAATATGTTGAAAGATTGAAAACGTTCATCTTCGCCGTATCTTTTCCTCCGAAAAGGATAAAAAGGATTATAAAATCCGATATAAAGAACAGTCCCGCGCCGATTGCAAGCGTGACCGTAAGTCCGCCGAGGACAGCCATCGTCACATAATATGCGGTGGTCGCCGTCAGCACGGCGGCATAGCCTGTTGCAGGATAAAACAGCTTGCCGAAATCCATTTTTTTGCGGACGGCAAAGAGCACCGCAAGCGCAGTCACAGCGCCGATGGCAAGAGAAATTCCGAAATACAATATATAAAATCCGCATGCAGCTGTCACCGCGCAGAACACGGCAATATGCTCGATTGCGAACGCCGCCATTCCGAGCGGAAGAAACGCCTTCTCCTCCGGACAGACGTGCGACGCGTCAAGGAAAATATCGCCGACCATGCCGAGGACAAGCCCGAAAAGCATTATAAATCCCGCCTTCCCAGGCGATTTTGAAAGCGCGACAAAGCCGAGCGTCACAAAGCTGACAGCCGCAAGGGCTTTTGTCGCAGTAACAATTCCGCCCTTCGTCCTCACCTTGAAAAAGATGAAGAAGGCGGCGGAAACCGCCACAAGTACAGTCAAGCCGTATTCAAGCATAGATACCCTCCCGTAAATTCATATAAGTTCGACTTCAATTGCGCAAACACCGCTGTTCTTCTGCTCCTCCGCAGAATAATACTTTTCCATATCGCAAGGGCTTGCTGTCGCAAGCTCCTCTTTTTTATATCCGCATTTTTCAAGCGGAAGACGACTGTAAAGCTCCTCAAAGCTATCAAAAACATGTATCGCCTTCACACGGGCGGAAATTTTCTCCCCGCTCTCCGCGCTGGTAAATTCTATCGTGTCTCCGACTCCGACCGTCCTTCGCTTTTCGTCATAAAGCCGGAGTTCAATCGTCTTTTCCCCGCTCTTTATCATTTCAAACGGGGATGGGGCAAGGTTCATCTTGCAGTGCATTTTGTGAGCTTTATCACAGCTTCCACATGTCCCGTTCTTGCGAACATGTCAACGGCGACGGCTTTTTCCGCCCTGTATCCAAGTTCGGAAAGACGACGGCAGTCTCTTGCCGCGGTTGCGCTGTCACAGGAAACCATAACAACCCTTTCCGGCGCCATTTCCGCAATGGCGGAAAGCGTCTGCTCCGAGCAACCGGAGCGCGGCGGGTCGACTATTACAACATCCGGCAAAAGTCCGTCCCGAGCGAGCTTTTCGGCGGCTTCCCCTGCGTCCGCGCAGATGAATTCCGCATTTGTTATCCCGTTTCGCTTTGCGTTGTTTTTCGCATTTTCAACTGCCTCCGGAATTATCTCCGCGCCGATTATTTTTTTCGCTCCGCGCGCCATTGAAAGCCCGATTGTCCCCGTTCCGCAATAAAGGTCAAGGACGGTTTTTCCTTTCGGATCGGCAAAGTCTGCCGCAATTCCGTAGAGCCTTTCCGCGCCGTCGTGATTGACCTGATAAAACGACCGCGGCGAAATCTCAAATTCCAGTCCGCAGAGCACGTCCGAAATGGCGTCCTTGCCCCAAAGAGTGCGGCAGTCGTTTGAAAGAATGACGTTTGTATCCTTACGGTTGACGTTCAGCACGATGCTTTTTATATTTTTGTTCAACTCCGCCAACGTTTTTATAAGCCCGTCGACGTTCGGTATTTCGCCGGTCGCCACAAGACAGACAAGAATTTCCCCGCTCTGCCTTCCGTCTCTTATATAGAGATGACGTAAAAGTCCGCGCCCCGTTTCTTCATCGTATGCGGTTATTTTGTTTTCGTCGCAGAAGAGACCGACAGCCCGCACGATATCCGCATAAAAATCGGGCTGGAGCGGACAGCTTTCGCACGGCGCAACCCTATGGCTGTGTCTCGAGTAAAATCCGAAGCGCATTTTTCCGTCGATAACGGCGGCAGGATACTGCGCCTTGTTTCTGTAACCGTTTACCTGCGGCGACGGAATTATTTTTTCACATTCAATATCCAGTCCGCCGAGTCTTTTCAGATTTTCGTCGACGGTTTTTTTCTTTATTTCAAGTTCTTTTTCGTATTTTATATGACGGAAAACGCACCCTCCGCATCTGCCGAAAACGGCGCAATCGCTCTCCCCCCTGTAAGGCGAGGGCGTAACTATATTCACAGTCTTTGCGTATCCGTAGCTTTTTCCCGCCTTCATGACAAGCGCGTCGACAACGTCCCCCGGCGCGGTGCCGAAAACGAACAGGACGTAGCCGTCACACCTGCCGACCCCCGCTCCCTCCGGGGTAATATCGGTTATTTCAAGTCTCAGAATCTCGTTTTTCTTCGGCATCGGACTGCGTTTCTCCTTTGATTTACACTTTTACGTTTCAATGATACCATAAAATATTGCATAAAGCAATAAAAAACGATAATGAGCCGGATAAAAATCCGCAGAGCCGATTGTACCAATTGAAAAGGTACCTTTATGTACTTTCTTTTTTGAAAAGAAAGTACCAAAGAAAGCAATTCAGGAGGAATCC
>ENA-ORMS01000395-ORMS01000395.1-human-gut-metagenome-genome-assembly--contig:-NODE-395-length-45210-cov-5.756594_pt1 | contig 45210 bp, 35 predicted proteins | sample MGYA00242104_ERZ508997 | MGnify/ENA primary metagenome ERZ508997 (study PRJEB26280, sample SAMEA2338704) | human gut metagenome | biome: human gut; feature: human-associated habitat; material: faeces...
ACCTTGCCGCTGTCGGAGCAGTCAGTCAGCGTCAGCGTCGCGCCGCTGCCGACCGTGATACTGCCGGAAATCGTCTGCCCGTTCAGGCAGAGGTTGACCTCGCCCGTTGGCACAGTCCAGCTCCCCGACACAGACTGCGTCAGATAATAGTTACCAGCAGAATCAGGCAGGGAATCGGCAGTTGTCCATGTTACAGCAGTATCATGTTCGTGTCCGTTGACATCTCCATTCCCGCCGCAGACGCAGTGGGTATGGTCGGCCTGCGGCAGCGCAAACGCAGCCAGCGCCGCACAAACGGCGTTATAGCGCGTCATGTCCAGCTTGGCGGCCTGCTCATCGGTGAGGGCCTCTATTTCTGCATCAATGGCCTTCAGCTGCTCCTTAATTTCGGTCGCATTGTCCTCCGTGACTGTTTCAGGCAGGGCGTCAATGAGTGCCTGCACAGCCAGCACCGCCTCCTCTTTTCCAAGGCAGGCAGAGAGGTCTGCATTCTCCGCAGAGCAGATGGGACAGTCCAGATTCACCATCTCCTCACTGCATCGGTCGGTGCAGATACAGACGGTTTCCTCTGTGCCTTTGCAGGCAGAGAGGTCCGCATTTTCCGCAGAGCAGACCGGACAGTCGGGATCGACCGCCCCCTGCTCACAGTGGGTTTCGCAGATGCACTCCCCCGGAGCATTCCCGGACACACCGGGAACAAGCCCACTGTCCTGGGAATTACACTGCTCACAGATATACCCGCAAGGCGTCCCCTCTGTGGCCGGAATGTAGCCGCAGGTATCGTCATGTTCGCCGCGCTCATGAGGGCAGCTTAATTCTTTTGTGATACAGCCGCTTTCCTCACTGCATTCGTGGGTACACGCGGTCGGCTGGGCCTCCTCTGCTTCAGATGGGGTCGCCGTATTTTCCGATATGCTTTCTTCCAAAACAGGATAACAGCTTTCGTCATGCTCATGGACACACTTCTCCACAAGGGTGTAGCAATCCTCAGTATGCTCATGCTCACAGGCTGCCCCTTCGGTTCCTTCCGTATATCCGCAGCCCTCTGTATGTTCTGGGTGATGCTCGCACAACCCCGTATGGACGGCGGACGCATCGGTTTCCACCGCGAATGCCGGAACGCCCGGCATCGTAAAAATCATTGCCGCCGCCAGTAAAAATGCGGCCGGTCGTTTCCATTTCCACATCATTTTATTCATCCTCCTCACACTGTTTGTTCCTTCTCGTTGTTTTCTGAAGCAGCTGGGATACCGCCTCCCGCAGCTGATATTCCGTCACAGGCTTCACCAAAAAGGTGTCCGCCCGCATCCTGCGGCTTTGGGGTTCAAACTCTGCCTGATCGCTGATCCACAGGAGAGGGACATCCTTGCTGTACCCTCGTATGCTCATGCAGAAATTCATTCCCCTGGCTCCGTCCTCCATGACCACCACAGCGTCATAAGGTCCATCCCGCTGCATGGCATAGGTACAAAATACGCCATTATCAAAGCGGTCTACTTTGCCCAGCTTCATCAGCAAAGCGGTTTCTTTTTCTTTCTGGCTATAACTGCACAGCGCAATTCGCATTTTCACACCTCCATTTTGTGATAGGTTTTATCGCCTCATATAGCTCCTGGTCAGAGCAGTCTGCCGGAAGGAACGCAGAGATACGCAGCTGATATGCAATCAGGGCGAAGTTTTTATCATCGCTCCACCAGACAAGTGGTATCTCCGGTGCCAGCCTCTTCGCCTGTATGGCCGCCTCCAGTCCCTTTGCTCCGGTCATGGCGATGACAACCGCATGGTACCGGCTTCGCCGGAGTGCCTGGGCAAGCTGGTTCTCATTCCATAATTCGTCAATCGCAAGCTGCCCATCCCCATCAAAAAGGGAGCGCAGCCTGCTTTCTAACCATTCCGCATTTCTCAGCTCCGTACAAAGTGCGATTTTCATGCTGAGCCTCCTTTCCTGAAAAGAAAAATAAAAAAACCAGACCTTCTCACCGGAAAGTCTGGTAGTATAATTAGAGTAGCATTTTGTCAAGAGAAATGCAACCGACTTTGTTTAAGACGCAGGTTTCCTGTTTAAGACGCAAGTTTTTTCCTGCGGTTTTATGTTATACTCATATTTTGGATTATTGTGCAAAGGAGATGGCACGATGCAGATTGCGATTGTGGATGACAGGGCAGAGGACAGAGAAGAGCTGTCTGCCTGCCTGAAAAATTATATGAAAAAGCATCAGCTGGACTATACGCTGACAGAATTTGAGGACGGAGAGAATTTTCTGAAAGCTGCCGCCCAGATTAATTTTCAGCTTGTCTTTATGGACATCTATATGGAGAACATGGATGGAATGGAGGCCGCCAGAAGGCTGCGCCAGAAAAACAGGCTTTGTAAGATCGTTTTTCTGACCATTACAGAAGATTATGCCCGGATGGGGTACAGCCTGTCCGCCAGCTATTATCTGCTGAAGCCGCTTTCGCTCCATCAGGCAGATTTTGAAGAAGCGATGGAGCTGTGCCAGCTAAAACCGCCCTATGAAGTGATGACACTTTCGGTTATGGCCGACCGTCAAAGGCTGGAACTTCCCACAGAGAAGATTCTGTACATAGATTATCAAAACCGTATGACACGGATTCATACGGCGGAACGCGTGATACCGGTAAGCGGAGGTTTTCATGAGGTCACTGCCGCATTGCAGAAGGACAAGCGTTTTTTGCCCTGCTACCGGGGCGTTTTAATCAACATGGATTATATCAGCCATGTTGACAGCCAGACCTTCCGTTTGATAAACGGGGAGGAACTTCCGATTGCTCTCCGCAATGGAAAACAGCTGCGGGAAACCTACCGTCAGTATGTTTTCTCTGGAATGGGGCGTATCGTATGAGAATGAAACAAATACGCAGGCGTATTCTGGGGGGCTGTCTGGCCTGTCTCCTCTGCTTCACCAGCAGTATCCCCGCATTTGCCGCTGGAACTGCAACCCCAGCCAACGCCGATGAAAGAAGGGAGAATCCGCTGGGTTTAGAAAGTGAGGCTTCGGAGACACTGGAGAGCGGAACACCGGAAGCATCGGAAGAAGTATCCCTCGTCTTTGTCACAGAAATACAAAATGAAGGTGAACTGCTCTCCCTGCCGGCTTTTACCCTGCCCCTTAGAACCACACCGTCTGATGATGACCTGGAGGAAATTTATCAGCTGGCCCTTCAGTATCAGACCGTTTGCGCCACTGTAACAGCCGGTGAAGAAATCCGGCAGGAAACATTTTCTGTCGCATGGGATTTTTCAGCCATTGACCAGACCACTCCGGGAGAATATGCCGCAGCAGGCAGGATTGAACTGCCGGAGGGATATTCCTTTGGTGAAGCTGTATTGCAGAAGTTGCAGATTTCCGTCCGGGTAGAAGAAATGACGCCTGCTGTCATTACCTCCATAGAGCAATGGTATCCTTATACAAATGCATTTGCGCTCCCACAGGGCAGCGAAATTGAAGCGCTGGAAGAATTATTCGCCGCCTCCCCGTATTATCTGGAATGCTATGCGGAAAACGGAACCAGCTACACCGCTGTGGTGGAATGGGATTTTTCGTGTATTGATCTGAATACTGTGGGACTGTACCATGCAACAGGAAGGCTGACCGCACCGGAAAATACCGTATTTGCGGATCGTGTCGATTTCCCTGAAATTACAGTTCCTGTTTCTGTTCAGGCTCCGGATAGACCAGACATTAACTGTTTTCTGGCCGCCAGAGGAAACCTTTATTTTCCTTGGGTCACACCGCCGGGAGAGCTGGATAAGATCAGCGTATGGCTGTCCGAAAACAACGGTTCATGGAACCAGCTGGAAAATGGCATTTACGTGGGACGGGAAATGCTCTCGATTGCCACCCGTCTGCTGACGCCGGGCAGCGGTTACCGCCTTCAGGTGGATTATGACGGCGGACAGACCGGCATTCTGTCCTTTACCTACGCAGATGAAATTGTCCTTGAAGGGTATCATGAAGGCGACCGGGATGGAGGGGATGCAGGCGGAAATCCACCCGACACCATCATTCAGCCGCCTCCTGAAGATACCGACGATCAGGATGACGGTTTCGCAGACAGGCCCTCCACGAAGCCTTTAAGACCGCCTGCAACAAATGGCGGTGGAACGGATTCCGATGATTCTGAAAAAGCACCACCGGTCAACGGAGAAAATAATCCTACGGATCACAAGCCTTCCGAGCCATCCCAGGATGGAAAGGACGATTCTATAAACAAAGAGGAATTCCCATCGCAACAGGCAAACGGTGATGCAGAAGAAGCATTAGAACCAGACGCTGGTTCCGATGAACCGACTATACCGGAAATCGAAGCGCCAGTTGTATCAGGTCAGCCAGAGGAAGATACCGCTTTACAGCTGCCCCCTGAAGTGCAGACGATTGTCGGTGCTTTAGAGCTTGCCGCACCCGATCCTGCCTGGAAGCTTTCGGAAAACAGGAAAGATTCAGTGCAAAGCGCTATGACCGTTCCCCAGGAAGGCGCAGATTCCCAAAACTCTGCTTTTTCAGAGTTCTTCGATGAAACCACTGACCGGATTTCCGGCACACGCTTTTTGATGATGCTGCAAACAGGGGAGCAAAGAGCCGTCTTTTCCAAACAGGGAATCACCATCAGCATACCCAAAGACGCCTTGCCGGAGGGTATCCAAAACGAAGATCAGATTGAAGTCATCATCCAAAAGGATACGGACGGCGGTTTTTCTTTTTCGTTTTCCATCAACGGAACTGCGCTCAACTCCCTGCCGGATGTTTCTGTCATGCTGCCCTATCCAAATGACCCGGCAGCCGGCACATTGTTCCTCTGTGATGAAAGCGGCGTGGAAATCCCCATGACCGGTTACGACGATACGGCGAAAGCCGCTTCCTTTCAGATCAGCCATACAGGGACATACACCATTGTGGGAAAGGAAGATACCGCTTCCCTGGCACAGGCTGCCGACACAGATTACATCTGGTCGCCCATATTCTTTTTGATTCCGGCCTGTCTGTTTCTTCTGTCTGCCGGTGTGTTTTTCCTAAAGAGGAGGCGAAAATAAGATGGTATCTTCTGCGGTAAGAAAATATGCTGCTTTATGTATGGTCTGCCTGTGTTCATCCCTGTTTTTTCTTGGCCTGTATCAGTTTAATAATAAATATGGCCAGAACACAATTCAGGCGGCAAATGGGATTTTGGCGCTTTCTGAGGAAGAACTTCAAAAGTCACCGATGCGCTTTCTTGTATCCGGCTGGGCGTTTTATCCTGACGCGCTTTTGACTCCGGCAGAAATACGGGATGAAAGCCACTATATGCGCTACCTTTCCATCGGAGAGCAGACCAATTTTTCCAGTCCTGCAAGCCCTTCTCCCTATGGCTGCGGGACTTACCAGATGACATTCTTTCTGCCGGAACGGAAGGAATCGTATGCGCTGGAAATCCCGGAAGTGTTTTCTGCTTACAACCTTTATCTGGATCATGACCTGATCCTGCAAATGGGGGAACCGGCACAGGGGACACCATTGGTTCAAAACCGCATGGTCACTTTTCATGGCGGAAAACCGGTCACACTCACCATAGCGGTCAGCAACTATGACCACTTTTACGGAGGGATTGTTTATCCGCCTGCTTTCGGAACGATGCTGGCGGTCAATACAACCAGAGGAATCCGGTTTGCATTCTGCCTGTTCAGCTGTACGGTTACCTTTGTCTGTGCGCTGCTGTCCTTTTATTTCAGCCGCCGGATGAAACAGAAAAATACATTCCTGTTCGGACTGATCTGCCTTGCCATGTGCGGCCTGTCATCCTATCCTGTGCTTCATATGCTGGCTGCGGTTCCCGTATTCCCCTGGTACACGATTGAACTGTTCTGTATCTATCTGGTTACCTGGCTGATTGTGGTTCTGCAAAACCGGATATGCAGGCCGGGATTCCTGCCTGCGGCCATCAGTAATGGAGTGGGCGCTGCCTTCCTGGTATATGCGTTTTTGTATGGCATGATGGCTTCCCATCTCTCCCTTGGAGCCATTCGCTTTTTCTCTGCATTGGTCTTTTGTTATAAGGCGGCATCTGCGCTCTATCTGCTTATCATCGCTGTGCTTGCCATTCACAGAGGAGAAAAACGGAGCAGGCCGATCTTCTATGCTGCGGCAGCCGCAACCTGCGCCTTTATATGGGATCGCCTTCTGCCGGTTTATGAGCCGGTTATTGGCGGTTGGTTTGTGGAATGGGGCAGCTTCTTCATAGCAGCAGCCATCGGTTATTCCCTCTGGCGCGATGTGGTAGAGGGGTATGGAAACAGCCTGATTTTTCAGGAAGAACGCAAGCAGGTCATCCGTCAGCTTTCTATGCAGACCGAATACAACCGTCAGGTTTCTGAGGCAGCGGCGGAAAACAGAAGGCTGATCCACGACATCAAACACCATCTGCGCACCATAGACCGTATGGCCTCCGAACATGGGCAGACGGAGATCTGTTCCTTCCTGTTACAGGTAGAGGAACAGGTTGCAGCATCATCGGGTCACTCCCATGTTGCGTTCTGCAAAAATCCCGTCGTAAATGCGCTGATTGAATACTACTACGGCATGGCGCAGACACAAGGGACAGAATTTCAGGTGCGGCTCGATCTTCCCGATCAGATGCCGCTTACCGATGTGGAACTGTGTACAGTGCTGGGCAATCTTTTGGACAATGCCGTTGAGGCGTGCAGCCGCCAAAAGCAAGGAGTGTGCCGCATTTTAGTTGCCGGCGAAACTAGAGGCAATATGTATTTTTTGAAGATTGAAAACACTTACGACGGGCTGGCCTTTCAGGAGGGAAAAACATTCCTCTCCCGAAAGGGCGCATCCGCCAATCATGGAATCGGGCTTTCCTCTGTCCGAAAAATCATTGAAGGCCATGGCGGTGATCTCGATCTTGTTCCCGGTGAGGAATCCTTTCTTGTTGGAATTACAATACAGATGTAAAAACTGTTTTTTGAGGAGCATTCAGATAACATAGGCAAGACCTGATGGATGTACTTGGCTCGGAGGGGGTGGGGTATCCCGGATTCGGGATACCGTAGGCGAGCAATGTATCGGAATATCCCTTTGGGATTTTCCGATACGCTCGTTGGGGCCACCCCAAGCCCCGGACTGGCCGCTTTTGCGTCCAGTCGAACACGCCTTACGGCGTGGCTTTTTCACTCCCGTTGGTCGCTGTTCCTGCACATCCGCGCAGGAAGGATGGCGGCTGCCGCCGCCGGAGCAAAAGTTTTTCTTGGTGTGGATTTTGCATGGGGATTGACATATTTTCGTTTGCCGCGTATAATAATAGTACAAGGCAGGCAACGGCGTGTGTCTGTCAAAGCGTTGAGGTAAGAGAGTGCGCCGGTAGGCATTGTCTTACGGAGCTTGCAAGAGGGGTTGTGCAGTGAAACCTCAAACCGGCGTAGGCTGTAAAGCTGAAAGAAAATGCTCCAAATGACCCTGCCGTAAGGCGGGGTCATTCTGTTTATGTACAGGAGAAGAATATGGATTTATTACAGAAATGTGCTGTTGCTTTTGACCGGCTGACTGGCTATCAATATCGGTTTACGCTGGGCCGCAAAGGAAAACTCAAAGAGATTGTTCTGGGGTTTGGTGAAACTGATTTTCACCACCTTGCGGGCCTTCACAAATTGAAAGACATTAACATTGCCAGAGATAACCGTCAAACTGTGTTTCGTGATATTCTATCTGGCCGGATTACATACCAGACCATAGAGAAAAGTGCTTTTGTTCATGAGAGCCATCTAAGACTGGAAACATTTCAATTTATCGAGGATTTGCTGGATGGAGATCAGCTTGTATTTCGATTCAATAAAAAAGTGCTGCCTTACTCGGCGATTGATGGAGATTTCCTGCTGAAAATGGGCGATGGAATCGCATTGAATATTTCCTTCTTATTTATAGATAAAGAGAACTGTGGCAATTATTTTTGCAGAAGTTTCTTTCCAATGGAGAGAACAGATTACACGAAAAATCAAATGCAGTACACCCTTCTAAAAAAAGAGAAAATCAACCTAAACACTGGTGAAACCATCGTCCAATACGATCGTCTGACGCCAAAGGCAACAAAAAAAGAGGAAGGCTGAAAGGGAATCAAATCCCTCTCAGCCTTCCTCTTATCGTGTCTGCATATCTTTCTGTATCTGCTCCGGTTCCGGCATCTCCAAACCTAAAATTCTGTCCACATTCTGCTTTGCGGTCTGGTAGGCAATCATGTCCTGCCGCAGCGTCTTGTACTGTTCATACAGCGCCTGCTTTTCCTCCAGCAGTTTTCCGTATTCCTGGGACAGCTGGGACACCTTGGGGATAGGCTTTCCTCCCAATGCATCAAAGGCTTGTTTTGCTGCTTCGTGCTGGGCAATCTCGTCGGCGTGTTCGGCTCGAAACTCCTTCTTATGCCGGGATTTTTTGTAGGCGGCGTAGACCTCGCGGGTCTTGGAATACTGGATGATGTGGGTCTTTAGCTGGGCGACCTCGGCCATGCGCCCTTCCAGCTGCTTGATCCGCCCCGAAACCTCGTCAAACCGCGCCCCGGCGCTGCCGGCCAGCGCCGCCAGCTGGTCGTAGTCGGTGAGGTTGTTGTCAATCAAAAAGTTCAGGGTCTTGGCGGCTTCCTGAAGATTAAAAATCCTCGCCCACCGCTCATAGCCCTTGCCCTTTCCGGCCTGCATCTTGGCCTGGATGTCAATAAGCAGCTTACCCGGTCTGCCGGTGGTGAAACGTGGCTGTTCTGCCAGCCCAGACTGCCCGCGTGGGCCTCCTGTGCGTTCCATCAGAGCCTCTTTGGTGTAGCTGTCTCCCAGCCGGTGGGTTTTCACAAAATACGCCTGCCCCGGCGGCCGGAAGGCGACGTATTTTCCCAGCCTGACCTCAAACCCTTCCGAGCGCATCCGGGCCAAAAAGTCCTCAAAGTCCCGGCTGTCCGGGAGCAGCCGCTCAATGGCCTGGCGCAGCCGCTCCTTACCGGATACGCCGTACTGGATGGCCGCCCGTTCTCCGGCCTGTCTGCTTTTTGGTTTCGGGTTTTCAATGACCGACAGACCCCACTCCTGGCACAGCGCATCGTTGAGCTGCCGCAGGACAAGGTAGGAGTTTTTTACGTTCTGGAACTTCCCGTCACAGCCCAGATTGGTGCTGTTAAATTCGATGTGGGTGTGGATGTGGGACTTGTCGGTGTGGGTGCTGACCACGAATTGGTGCTGACCCTTGGTAAAGCGCATGGCCAGCTCAAAGCCCAGCCGGTTGGCGTCCTCCGGGGTAATCTCTCCAGGCTTAAAGGACTGGATGATCCGGTACATAATCACATCCCGGTGGCGGGGCTGGCTGCGCCCGGTGTTCTGATAGTAAAGCTGCTTGCTGATCTCAAATTCTTCGGCGGCGCTCTCCGGGGAACACTGATAGGAGGACACCAGTTCCCCGTCCTTTGTTTTCTCTGCTTTCTGGTCATAGTCATGCCGTTCCATCATGGATTGCAGCCGCGTCCGGTTCTTCATGGTTTTGCGCGGTAAGATGTTGGAGATGGCCATGGGCTGTGCCTCCTTCCTGTGTGTTGTTACCGGGCCCCGCCCCGGTGCGGTTCATGATGCCTGTCTGCCCGGACAGCGGCCAGCTGGGACAGCAGAAACTCGTTGTAGTCCTTGCCGCACTCCTTTGGCGGCGGATTGGGGTGGATGAGGGCGATCCGCCCGGACAGTTCCGGGTCGTGCCGGATGTCCTGGGTCAGCCGCTCCACTCCCTCCATACCGGCCCGGTCGTTGTCCAGGCACAGGCTTACCTGCGTCACGTTGGGATGGTCATGTAGGAACTGCATCAGGGCGCGGGGAGCGGTTCCGCCCAGGGACAGATGGTGATTGTCCTGCCACGCACCGCCCGAAAGTTTAGTAAGAGTGGCAAGGGATAAGGCGTCTATGGGACTTTCTGCCACCGCCAGCCGGGAACAGGCCGGGTCAGCGGCGGCCAGGCAGAAGTGATACCGCTTGTCGCTGCCCGCCGCATCCATCTTGAATCCGTCTTTGGTTCCCCGTAGGAAAGCAGACCGGGCCTTGCCCTCCGTATCCCGGCCCACAAACACACAGTTATGATACTTCCGGCTCTCATAGAGGATACCGGCCTCCAGGCAAGCGCCGATGATCTCCGGGTGGATGCCCCGGTCTTGCAGATAGGCGGTGACAGCGCCGGCGCACCGGCTGGCCTCCGGCAGACAAAACGGGACAGCCGGTTTGGAGGGCGGCGGCTTTGGGGGCTGTGGGACAAAGCTACCGGTCAGGGTTTCCACCGCCTCCACAAAGGACAGCCCCCGCACCTTGATGAGATAGTCTAAGGCGGTGCGCCCGCCGATCCCCCGGCTGTTCCAGCACCACTTCCCGTTGGAGATTTTCAGGCTGTCGTGGGTGCGGGTGCAGTATTCATGGGGGCCGCTGCGTCTGAGTTCCCCCGGCTCGTAGGCTTGCAGATAGGACAGCAAATCCCACTGTTTGGCCTGGGCGATCTGTTCCTTGCTAAGTGATGGCAAAATGGTTCACCTCCCAACAAAAAAGAAGGGGCGCGGAGAGCAAAACTTTCTGCCCGCCGCGCCCCAGGTTACAGGGTTTCAAATTTCTTCAGCAATGCGTGGACTTCTTTCCAGACCTGGTTGCAGCCCTTCTGCAAATCCTCCACATCCTGGGCGTAGAGGTTGCGGGTTTCGTTGCACCGGCGGGCGATCTGGTTGATGTTGTTGGAGATGGAACGCAGCAGCTTGACTAACTCCACTACGCTCCTCATATCCAGCTGGACAATGTACCCATCCACCGCCATCTTCCGCAGATAGGCCCGCAGGTTGGTGGTGCCAAGCAGTTCCATCTTCCGGTTGATGATTTCCTTTTCCTCCTGGGACACTTTGGTGTAAAGCCCAATGTCCCGGCCCTCCCGCCGCCTCATAGCGCCGCCTCCCGGCGTTTTTCAGCGCCAGCAGCCACCGGCGCGGGCCGGTCGTACTGCCGCAGAGCCTGGCGGATGGATGGTTTCTCAGCCGGAGCCTCCGGTTCGTCCCCGTCCTCCCGCCCCGGTGCTTCTCCATCCTCCTGGGAGGGTGCGCTGCCGCGCCCGTCGTTGTCCAGTTCGGTGTTCAGCTGGCTGAGTCTTGCGGCCTTTACCGCCAGTTCATCCTCCAGCGGGAAGGGCCGTCCGGCTTCCTCTTTGGCGGTTTCCAGCTGGGTGTGCAGGGTGGCAAGGCGCTGTTTGTTGGCCTCCAGATTTTTGGGTATCCGCTCCAGGGCATTGTTGATTCTGGTAATGTTGCCCACAATGTCCTCGCTTAACTCGGCTGTAAAGGTCAGGTGGTGCTTTAAGGACACCTCAAAGCTGCCGCCATGCAGCGCCAGCTTCATGGCAAACCCCCGGTATTCACCCAGGTCTATGGGCTTCTCCGGGTCGGTCATGGACTTGCAGGCCGCCACAATGGCCTCGCCAGCCACCTTGCGCTCGGTATAAACTTTGCCCTGGATGGTCATGGAAAAGGAATCCTCTTTGACCGGATGGGCCTCCAAAAGCGGCAGATCGGCGGCAAGGGCCTCGATCATCAGCTGGGTCTGGGCAATCTGCTGGGGGTAATACTTCACGATGCTGTCCTGGGTTTCGTACTGCTGGGCCTGGTGATTGGCTTTGAGCATCTTCAGCTTTGCCACCTGGATGTCTAAGTCCATCTTTTCCTTAATACGCGGGTCGCCGGTGGCCAGCATCTTTACTTCTGCATAGGACAGGGCGGTGGCGTCCACATCCTCAATCGACCGGGCGGGAGATTTGGAGGTCATGATCTGGCCGATGAATTTCTGCTTGTTTTCCACCAGTCCCCAGTTGTAGGCGTCAAAGGTGCCTTTGGTCACATATCGGTAGATCTTCACCTTTTCATTCATATTTCCCCGGCGCACGATACGCCCCGCCCGCTGCTCTAAGTCGGCAGGCCGCCAGGGGCAGTCCAGGTCATGGGAAGCTACCAGCCGGGTCTGGACGTTGGTGCCGGCCCCCATCTTCTGGGTACTTCCTAACAGCACCCGCACCTGGCCGGAGCGCACCTTTGCAAACAGTTCCGCTTTCTGCGCTTCGGTGTTGGCGGAATGGATAAAGGCGATCTCATGGGCGGGGATGCCCTTTGCAATCAGCTTGTCGCGGATGTCCTCATAGACGCTGGTTTCCAGCCGGACAGCCTCCGTATCCACCGTATCTTCGGCAGGCTGGCTGGATGTTTCCTCCTTTTCCAGGCTGTCCTGCTTCGCCGGTTTGCCCTTTGGGGTGGACAGGTCACAGAATACCAGCTGCGCCCCCTTAATGCCGGCGCTGTCCTGCCACACCTGGAACACATTTGCAACGCAGGCGTTGACCTTGCTTCCGGGGTCGTCGGGGAGCAGGGGGTTCACGATGCGCTGGTCAAGAGCCAGCTTGCGCCCGTCCGACGTGATCTTGAGCATATTGTCCCGGCTGGGGTCGATGCCGCCCCCGCGCACCTCCTCGGCCCGCTGTCCCAGTTCCTGCACCATCTGCTTCTGTGCCTCGCTGGGTTCGGTCTGGATGGTGATGTACTCGGCCTCCGGCACCGGGAGCTTCAGCATATCAGCGGTCTGGATGTCGGCGGCCTCCCGCCACATGGCCATGAGTTCCGGGAGGTTGAAAAACCTTGCGAACCGGGTCTTGGCCCGGAATCCCGTCCCTTCGGGTTTTAATTCCACCGCCGTCACCTTTTCGCCAAAGGCCGCAGCCCAGGAATCAAAGTGGCGCAGCCCTTTCTGCTCCAACAGATCGAACTGAAGGTAGCGCATCATGGTGTAGAGTTCTACCATACTGTTGCTCACCGGGGTGCCGGTGGCAAAGGTCACGCCCCGCCCACCGGTGATCTCGTCCAGATAGCGGCACTTGGCAAACATATCGCTGGACTTCTGCGCCTCGGTCTGGCTGATCCCGGCCACGTTCTGCATTTTTGTGTGCAGAAAGAGGTTTTTATAGGAATGTGCTTCGTCCACAAACAGCCGGTCAACGCCCAGTTCCTCAAAGGTAACGGTGTCGTCCTTCTTTTTGTCGTGCAGCTTCTGGAGCTTTGCGTCCAGGTTCTTTTTCATCCGCTCCAGCTGCTTGATGGTAAAACGTTCCTCCCGGTTGGCCTTGGCCTCGGAAATGGCGTCGATGATTTCGTCCCGCTGGGCCTCCATTACCGCCTGCTGGCGGTCTGGGGACAGGGGGATTTTTTCAAACTGGCTGTGGCCGATGACCACTGCGTCATAGTCGCCGGTAGCGATCCGGGCGCAGAACTTCCGGCGGTTCTGGGGTTCAAAATCCCGTTTGGTGGCCACCAGCACCTTTGCGCCGGGATAGAGGGTCAAGAAGTCGCCGCCCCACTGCTCGGTCAGATGGTTGGGAACTACGAAAAGAGATTTCTGACACAGACCCAGCCGTTTAGATTCCATAGCGGCGGCGGTCATCTCATATGTTTTGCCCGCACCCACACAATGGGCCAACAGGGTGTTCCCACCATAAATCATCCGGGCCACCGCGTTGCGCTGGTGGGTTTCCAGCCTGATTTCCGGGTTCATCCCCACAAAAGAGATGTGCTGTCCGTCATAGGTACGGGGTCGGATGGAGTTAAAAATACGGTTGTAGGACGCACACAGTTCGGCCCGTCTGTCCGGGTCCTTGAAAATCCATTCCCGGAATGCCTCGCTGATGGCCTCCTGCTTCTGCTGGGCGATGGCGGTTTCCTTCGGGTTGAGCACCCTTTTATCGTCAATGGTGGTATCATAGATGCGGGTATCCCGCAGGTTCAGGGCGTTCTCAAAGATGGCATAGGCATTACACCTCTTGGTGCCGTAGGTTTTCCAGACGCGGGTGTTGGAGGCGCTGTCTGCGTTTTTGTTCTGGACGCTCCACTCGCCGCTGGTTTTGGAGTGAAGCACCCGGATACCCCTTGCGCCGGAGTTCCGGTACTGATACGGAGTCTGGAACAGCTCAAACATGAACTGCTGGTAATATTTCGTGGGAATCCAGTCCGCGCCGATGCGCACGTCGATTTCGGCGGCGGTCAGGTCTTTGGGCTGCACCTGCTCCAGTGCGGCTACATTGGCGTCAAACTCCGGGTTTTTCTGAGCAGCGGCACGGGCTGTTTCCAGCTTACGCCGCACATCGCCGGACAGGTATTCGTCGGCGGTCTGCCAGCCCCTGTGCCAGTCCGTCCCGCCGCTTTCCAGGTCAAAGGAGCCGGTGTCAGGGTCTTTGAAAATCACCCCCTGTAAGTCCTTTACAATCTGTGGAATTTTGTCGCTGCCCCCCATGAGAGAGGCCATAAAGCCCAAATCTACGCAGGCTCGTTCCCCGATGGACACTGCCAGCGCTTCCGCCGCCGTATCCACGCTGGTAACCGGCTGCCTATTCTGAATGGTGCGCTTGTGGAACATATCCGCTTTGCGCTGAAACTGCTTTTCATCATCCAGCACTTCCAGGGAACAGAGAAGCGGATAGGAGGAATCCTGCCGGAATGCCTGGCGGTTGCCGGCGCTGTTGATGATCCCGTATTTCTTAGTAAACTGGTCGTAAAGGGTATTGAGCTTTGTCTGTTGGACAGAAATGTCCCCATCCGATGCGTTTTGCAGCTGTAAATCAATGAGTTCGCGGGCGCAGTCCCGGATGGCGATCATACCTTTGACGCGCTCAGTCTGGGTCTTGCCCATCTCCACCCGCTTCATCTGTGAGTTTTCCCGGAAGTAGAGCTTTCCTTTGGAGAGAGCATAGCTGAAGTTTCGCACAGAAGGGTCTGCGGGAATGGATTCCTCCGTTGTTTCCTGCTCCGATGCGTTCAGCGCCAGCAGTTCCCGGCTGGGCGGGTTGATCTGCCGGACAGCTTCAGCCAGCTGCTCCGCAAGGTCTGCCCCAGGAATCGGCAGGCAGGCAGTTTCGGTTTCGTTGCCATACATATTCCTCCAAAACTGCATTTCGCCCAGCACCATCTCCGAGTGCTGTAAAAAATAACGGTTGAGCGGTACACCGTCCTCAGTCTGGCCCACTTCCACCCAATCCGGCAGCTTTTCCGGGATACGGTCGCGCTTTTGGAAAAAGAGAATGTCGGCGGTGACTTCGGTTCCTGCATTGGCCTTAAAGGCATTGTTGGGCAGACGGATGGCTCCTAAGAGGTCAGCTTTTTGTGCCAGGGCTTCCCGGACTTTGCTGCTTTTCTTGTCCATGGTGCCTTTGGTGGTAATAAAGGCTACGATGCCGCCGGGTCGCACTTTATCCAGTGTTTTGGTGAGAAAATAATCGTGGATGAGGAGGTTCTGCCGGTTATAGCGGGGATCATGGACATGGTACTCCCCAAAGGGAACATTGCCCACCGCCAGGTCGAAAAAATCGTCCGGGTAGTCGGTGCGCTCAAACCCGTCAATGGTAATATCTGCATTCTGGTACAGCTGTCTGGCAATCCTGCCGGTCAGGCTGTCCAGCTCCACGCCGTAGAGCTTTGCGTCCGCCAGCTGTGCCGGGGCAAGCCCGAAAAAGTTTCCGATGCCGCAGGAGGGTTCCAGCACATTGCCGGGTGTAAAATCCATACAGCCCACTGCGTCATAAATGGCTTTGATGACGGTGGGGCTTGTATAATGGGCATTTAAGACGGTGCTCTGGGCGGATTCGTATTCCTCTGGCGTCAGCAGCTCTTTGAGTTCGGCATATTCCTTTGCCCATTTATCCTTGTCAGGGTCAAAGGCATCGGCCAGCCCTCCCCAGCCCACATACTTTGAGAGGATTTCCTGTTCTTCAGATGTAGCAAGGCGGCCCTCCGCCTCAATCTGTCTGAGGGTACGGATGGCCGCCACATTGTACTGATATTTGGTTTTCTGGCCGCCCTCGCCCAGGTGGTCGTCGGTGATCTGGAAGTTGCGGCGCTCCGGGCCGGTGTGCAGTTCCTGAAAGACCACCTCAAAGGCCCCGGCGTTGACCCGGCTCGTTTCCTGGTAGGTAAAGGAAGGGGCGGGGCCTGTCACCCTGCCGCCGTCGATCTCCACCGGCTCAGAGGCGGATTCCTCCTGCTGTTCCAGCTGCCTCTGTGTTTCCGGGGACAGGTAGGTCAGGTCGTCAAAGTCAAGGCTGGACAGTTCCTTGTCGATCAGCTCCCGCAGGCTGTCATAGTCCTGTCTGCTCACGCATACGCCGTCCACCAGCTGGGTGATACTGAAATGCACCAGATCCACATTGACCTGAAGCTCGCGCTCCTCGTCCCCAATCGTGGTATAGGCAATCCCGATATGCTCCAGGTCAGAAAAATCCACAGCATCGCTGCCGTATTCCGAATCGGCAAACTGTTCAATGAGCCGTTTTGCCGTATCCAGGTCGGAGGGGGCGGGGCTTTCCGGCTCCTGCACAATATCCGCTGTAAAATGCTCCTGCTGTACCTCCTCCACAAACTGCCGGACAAAGGACACCGGCTCCTGCCGGAAGATGGGATACCAGCCCTGCATCTCCATATCTTGCAGGCTGACGGTTCCGGCGTCATAGTTCACGCTGTCCACCTTCATCCGCCGCCCGTCTATGGCCAGTTCCATCCCCAGGGGGATAAAGTCCGCAATATCCCGTTCCTTGATGACCTCATAACCGCCCGCCGGGTCTGGCCGGGCCAGCGCCACGCTGTTCCCATGCTCTAAGAGCTTTTTCAGGACAGCCTGCCACGCCTGGCCGCTGCCGGTCACGCCGGTTTCGCCCAGGCCGGGGATGTCCCGCGTCAGCAGGTTTGTCCCTAGGGCGCGGGCGGCCTCCTGCGCGTCCCTGCCGTAAAAGAGGATATGACCCTCCACCTGGACGCCCACCAGCTTGTCGGGGTGCTGGGTCTTCAGGTTTAAGTATTCCTCCACATTTGGGGTCAGGTCTGGCTCTGTTTCGGAGCTTTCCTGGGCCTGGGGCGCACCCGCGCCGGTGCGTTCCGGGGGCTGTCCCTCCTGGGGTGGTATCCTGTCATGGTAAGGGCTGTTTTCGGCCTTCAAACCGTCCACAACGGGAGCCTCCTGGCCCTCCTTTGCCCAGTCCGGCGCGTCCGGGTCACCGGCGCTTTTGGCGACCATATCCCGGCTGTCAACGGTGTAATCCTGATAAAACCGCTCTAAGATGTCCTCGGTGAGCCATTCCCGGAACATGGGAAGGCTCAGGTAAGCGTCGGCAAGGCCTGGGTAGTCCTCCGCTATATCCACCATGTAGTCGCCGATGGCGCTGTCCAGTTCATCCTTGGCCTCGTCTATGTCGGTGTCCCGGTCGCGCAGATAGGCATACAGGCTGCTGTCCTTCACCGCATCCGACACCAGCGCCAGTGTCTCCCGGTACAGGATGACCGGGGATTTCTCTGCATCGGGTGCCGGATCTGTCGCTTCCTGGGCCTGGGCGAGAACCGGGTAGGTTTCCTCCCATACCTGCTGGTGCAGTCGGTTGTGGAAGGATGTGTGGTCGTGGTACAGCCGCTGGAAGTCCAGGCTGTCAATGGAGAGAGCCGCCCGTTTGATGGCTGCCTGCGCCTCGATCTGGGCGTTTTCCTTGTCGGAATTTTTGCAGGCGTTCTGATAGGTCGCATCCTCCAGCACCCGGTCTTTCACCAGGGGGAGATACTGGTCAAACAGTTCCCGGACAGTAAGGGAGGGAGCGGTCTGTTCCTGCTGAATCGGGGGCGAAGCCATTCGCTGTGCATAGTCCGATAACTCCTGTTCGGTCAGCCACTCCGGTTTTTCCGGGACAAGGGCGTACAGCTCCCGCATTTTATCAAGCTGGGACGCAGCGCTTCCTGCCCAGAGGTGTTTTTCCTTCCGCTCTCCAGCGCCTAAAAAGTAATCACAGTCCGCTTTCAGGCGGGACAGCAGGCGATAGACATCCTTAAAATCGGACGCTTCCGCCGCCTCCGGCGCTTCCGGCGCTTCCGGCGGACTGTCCTCCGGCTCCGCCTGCGCCGGGCTTCCCATAAACAGGTCAAGGGTCAGCTGGCCCTCCGGGGTCTCCATGGCAGCCGGGTTCCGCTTTTTTGCCAGCCTGCGAGCCGCAGCCGCCAGTTCGCCCTCCGGCTCCTTTTTCTGCCGGGGCTGTTTGGCCTCCTGCTTTGCCTCCTGTTTCTTCTGCCGCTCTGATTCCAGGGCATATTCCGGCAGAGGGGTGAACAGGGAGTATTCCCCCCGCTGGTAAGCTGCCATATCGTCCAGCGCCCGCTTCATGGTGTCATAATGCCGGTAGTCCGGCGGCACAGCGGCCATTGTCTGAACCATTTCCCTATAGAGGGCGGCGCATTTTTCCGGGTCGTCAAGCAGGGGGCGGATCTGTTTTCCACCCGCAGTAAAATCCCACTCGTGGGGATAGGTGCGTCCGGGGTCGTTGGGACTGCTGTACTGAAAGGCGTAGATTTCCTGCACCAGCTGTAACTTTTCATACTCCGGCAGATGGGCCGCCTCCCGGCGGCTCAGATACTGCCCGGCGTCCATCAGTTCCCGGATGCGTTTCTGCACCTGGTTCCAGTTGAGTTTGACGGTATCGTAGCCTTTCCACCCGGAGAAGTCATCGGAACGGGTCAGACGGATTCCCCTGGCATCGTGCCATTCGTCATAGCCCAGATGCCCCTGCCCGCCGATGCCATAGCTGTCCTTTAAGAAATCAGCGCATTCTTTGGCGTTGTGGCCCTGCATGAAGTAGGAGTAGATTTTCAGCTTGTTGCCGGCCACATTCCCGCCGCCCCGGAGCATCCGGTCAATCTCATCCTGGGTAACAAAGGTGCCTTTTGCCGGTGCAAAATCCGGGATGGCCGCAAACAGCTCTGGCGGGACAGCCAGGTTGTTTACCTGTATCAGCAGGTCTTTGGAGGGTGCGGGGGTACGGAACCGCAGCAGGCTGTTGTCCTTTCCGTACGCCTCTGTCAGTCTGGACAGTTCCGCCAGGATAACCCGGTGGGCGGACGGGTCACGAAGCTGCTCCGTAATTTTAGCGGTGCTTTCCGGGAAACCACCGTACAGCGCATCAATCGTGGGTAAGAATCCCTGTTCCCGCGCTTGGTCGCTGAAATTCTGGCGCAGATACCACAGCTTTTCAGCCACTTCCCGGAACTCGTTGTCCTGCGCCCGGTCAATGACCTCCTGGCTGGCAAACACGCCGTCCCGCAAAAGCTCCCGCATCTGTGCCGCCGCATTCCCCCAGGGGACGAGGGTGCTGCCGGGGGCATGGGCCGTCCTGCCCGGTGCAATCCGAAGCCCTTCTTTGTTAAACCACAGGGCATACTCCCGCCCGCCGATGGACAGCCCCTTGCCGCCCTCGCCATACTCCTTTTCCAGAAAGGATGCGGCGGCGGAGCCGGTGGGGTTCTTCTGGAAAAAGGCCACAATCCGCTCCTGGCTGTGGGGTTTATTGCCGCCGCTGGTCAGGGCGCGGCCCACCACCGCAGGCGGAACCCCAAGCGCCGGGACAGGGGAAGTTTTTGGGGCCATTCTGTCCTCCATCCGGGACTGGGCTATGGCCTCCACCTGTTCCTCAACGGTGGGAAACAGGGTAAACTGCCGGTAGACCGGTTCTCTGGACGCAGAAACGGCGGGTTCTTCCCCCGCCGCCTGTCTGCTGTCCTTATTTACTTGTAGACGATCTCCGCCAGCACGATTTCCTCCGCCTGGGCGGTCAGGGCGTTCACCCTCTGCACCCAGCCCATGGGGTCGCTGGCCTTCACCGCTTCCGTTACCCCGTCCCGCTTCATTATTTCTTCTACCATTCGGTCGATCTGTTCCTGTGCCTGCCGGTCGATCTCCCTCAGATGGGGTTCCAGTCTGCCGGTCAGCAGCATGGAGGTGTATGTCCCGTTGTGGTGTTCCTGAAGGAAGGTCTGCCGCAGCATCCCGTATCTGCCCAGGGGCATCTCCTCCAGTTTCTCTGTCCCGTCCAGCATCAGGTTGGGAACCAGGTAATCGCCGTTCTTCGTGTATGTTACTGTCATCTTGACCGCTCCTTTCTCTACTTTCGCGCTTTACAGTGTTAAATCTTTCCTCACCCTTAGTATAGCGGATCACCTCCGGTTTGGCAAGGGGGTTTTCTTCCTTTTTCCGGCCTTTTTTCGCCTGTTCCCGTTCCTCGGTGCGGATGGCAGAGGCCACCTGCAAAAGCATCTCCCTGGAGATACTGCTGGCTGCGCTGCCAAGGTGGTGGAGGACCGCAGGGGTGGAAAACTCGGTAATGCCTAAAAAGTCGCTGTCCTCCAGATAAGCGGCGGGATCAAGGCCGCACCGGGTCAGCAGAGTGTACTGGACGCTGGCGGTCAGGAGGCTGCGAAACCGCACCTCCAGGTTTAAGTCGTCCAGCTCTTCCAGAAGGCTTCCCTGGGCGTCGTAGGCCAGTTCGGTGAGGTGGTCGCGGTAAACCTCCCGCACCGCACTGGCCGCCGCTTCCATCAGGCGGTCGCCAAAGTCTGCGCCCTGGGTTTCCCCATACCGGCCCTCAAAGGCGGCCAGCACCTGGTCGTGGTAGTCCTCCCGTATTTCCCACAGCCAGGGCGTTCTTGCCCCACGCACCGGGCGGGTGTCTGCCACATCGAACACATACTCCAGCCGGGGCCTGCCGCTATTCTGTCGGATGACCGCGATCCCCTTGGAACCGGCCTTCACCCAGCGGTGCATGGTGTTGTTCCACAGCTCCATCTCGGCGCAGGCGGTGGCGTCCGGCCGCTGGGCGTAGATCAGCAGCTGCTCGTCAAAGCTGTATTTATAGAGCCGGGAGGCGGTGGTAAGATACCGTTTCCACCCGTCCACATCCCGCGTCACCGCATGGGCGGTCTGATCCGCAAGCTGGGATATAAGCTGTAATTTTCCCATCATAACCTCCTTGTCGCAAAATAAAAAAAGACCCGGCGCGGGACAGTCCGAAAACCGTCCAGCACCGGGCCGGGTGTGTTGTTATTCCTGTGTTCCATCAATGGATTCCCAGGGCGAAAGCCCCATTTCCTCCCAGGTCACGCCATAGGGTGCGCCGCCGGAGGTGTAGCCTGCGATATAGAAAAAGCGGTCGTCAGAATCCGGGAACCGGTCATAGACGCTTTTCTGCGCCTTGGCTTCCCGTTCCCTCCGCAGATGCTCCTGGCGGGCCTGCTCGGCCCTGCGCTTTTCCTCCGCCTGCTCCTGTGTCAGTGCGCCAATCTCCACCAGGTCATTGATAGCCGTTGTAACATCTACCTTGAATTTCTGTCGGTAAGCGTGGACAAGGTGTGTCCCCGTATAGGTAGGAAACCATTGCCGCGCCGTACGGATACGGGCTGCGCGCCGCGCCGCCTTATTTTTCTGTTTTGCCCATTTGGGGGTTGTGCTGTTTTTCATCCGTTTGTCCTCCAGATTTCTTTTGCTGACCTGATTATATCATGGAAAGCGCAGACAGAACAGGCGGTCATTCAGCCGCGCTTTTTCTCATTCATCCGATCCAGCACCTCCCGCTGTGCCGGGGAGAGGACGCGGGGCGGTGCCACCTTCAGCCACCGTTTGGGTAGGGAGAAGGTCAGGCCGCCCCAGCCGTTGTCCCCGGTCTGGCACACCTGGCCGGGGTGGGTCCGGCACAGTTCGGACAGCTGGCGGATCAGCGCCGGGTTATAGGTGTAGACGCTGGCGGTTTTCTCCGCCTCGTTCCACAGGATAATGGTTTCTTTTTCAAGATTGGAAAGTTTCATCCCGTCACCTCTCCGGCCCCTGATGGGGCTTGTGGGGCTGGCCGGTGTCCCTGCCCTGGGCAGCGGCAGCCTCCCGGTGCTGCTTTAAGTTTTCCAGTACCGAGGGACAGGGCGGCCTGTTGTTGATGATCCCGTCGATCTGGTTGTAGTTCTGCTCGGTTCCCATCTCAGCGGTCTTTAAGTAGTTGTCCGCCGCCTGCCAGATTTCATCCACGCGGTCGATTTCCCGGCTGACCCTCTGGGCAACCGCTGGGTCGATATATCCATGCTGCAACTCAAACCGGGCCTGCGCCAGCAGACTGGCCAGCGCCTCCACCTTGGAAAAGGCTTCGATGTGGTAGGCGTAGTTGCAGAGCAGATCTTTTTCTTCTGTGCCAAAGAGGGAACGGCCCTGGCTGTCCTCCATGCTGTTTATCAGCTGTTCCGCTCGTTTGATGCTGTATCCACGTTCCATTTTATTCCTCCTCCACAGTTTCCCGCACAGCGGCAAGAACGCCAATCAGGGCGTAGACCGCGTGATCCAGGCTCTCCAATACTTCCTCCGGCTCCGACTGAGCCAGTTCCAGCAGGGCTTCTACGGTTTCTCCGCTCAGTCCCAGCTGTACTGCCAGTTCTTCCGCATCCGGCAGGCCGTTTGTCCCGTCCAGAAACCACCCATAGGGCAGGCCGAAGAAGGCGGCGATCTTCTGGAACTGGTACACATCCGGGACAAGGCCGCCGTTTTCCCACAAGCGGACGGTGTGGGGCGTGACCCCCGCATAACGGGCAAGGGCCTCCTGGGTCTGGTCGGTAATGGTAAACAGCCCCTTTAAGCGGCGGGCAAAATAAGGATTGTAGTTCATACGCTGGCTCCCTTCTTCTTATCATCAAATTCCAAATGAAAACGGACAAACCGGCCCCCGTCGTCGTCCATCACGACAACAGCATCGTAAAGGACGCCTTTTTTCTCGGAAAACAGGCCGGTCATGGGGACGCGCCCATCTTTTAACAGGGCGGCGGCTGTCTTTTGGGTCAGTTCCTTGCGCTTGCCGGTAAAAAACCGGTCGTTCTTCCACAGGGCAAAGCCGCAGGGCGGGGTATCGCGCCAGCCCTGGCAGAAGAAGCTCTTTTTGCCATCCACCACCGGCTTTCCACAGCGGGGGCAGACGCCCACCGCCGCCCGGTCAGGCTGGGACAGGGCGGACGCGCCCACCGACACCCCTGCATAGGTCTTGACAAGATCGGCGGTCAGGCCCTCGATCCCGGCCATAAAGTCAGCCGGGGCAAGCTGGCCGCGCTCCACCTGCTTCAGCTTATTTTCCCATTCAGCAGTGAGTCTGGCGGATTTCAGCTGCTCCGGCATGACCCGGATAAGTTCCGTCCCCCGGTCAGTGGGAAGCAGCTGCTTCTTCCGGCGCTCCACAAAGCCGGCGCGCACCAGCTTTTCCAGAATGGCGGCGCGGGTGGCGGGCGTCCCCAGCCCCTTGCGCTCCGCATCCGGGGTTTTGGCAAAGTCCTCCGCCCCAGCGTGTTCCATAGCCGAGAGCAGGGTGTCCTCGGTGTAATGCTTGGGCGGGGCGGTCTGCCCCTCTTTGAGCGCCGCACCAGCGCCGGGGATGGCCTGGCCCTCCTGCAACCGGGGGACGGCAGCTTCTTCCGGCTCCGGCTTTTGTTTGAGAGAGGTGCGGAACGCCCGGTCGATGGCCTCCCAGCCCTCATCTATCACTGTTTTTCCTCTGACGGAGAAGTCCGCGCCGCCGCAGGTCACCGTCACAGCGGTTTCCTCATAGATATGTGGATTCCCTACGGCACACAAAAGCCGGGCCGACACCAGGGAAAGGACATTTCGCTCCCCGGTGGGCAGACTGGCAAGATCGGCTTTGGCCACTTCTCTGGTGGGAAGGATGGCGTGGTGGTCGGATACCTTACTGTTGTCCACCACCTGGTCGGGGTCAACGGGGATCGTAAGAGCCTTTGCAAAGGGTAGCGCCCCGGCGACCTCATGGCACAGACTGGGCAGCCCCGCCGCCATGTCCCCGGTCAGATACCGGCTGTCCGTCCGGGGGTAGGTAGCCAGCCGCTTTTCATATAAGCTTTGGAGATAATCCAGGGTCTGCTGGGCGGTGTAGTCCAACAGGCGGTTGACCTCCCGCTGGAGAGTGGTCAGGTCGTACAGCTTCGGGGGCCGCTCTGTTTTCTCCTGCCGGGTAATGGCTTTCACCTGGACAGTCTTGCCCAGACAGGTTTTCCGCAGCTTTTCGGCATCAGTCTTGGAGGCAAACCGCCCGCTGACCGGGCGGAAGCCCTCTAATTCCAGTTCCACCGTATAAAATTTCTCCTTTTTGAAGTTGGCAATGACCGCCTCACGCTCCACCAGCAGGGACAGGGTTGGGGTCAGCACCCGGCCCACGTTCAACGTCTTTCCGCCGTAGAGGGTGGTAAAGAGCCGCGTCCCGTTGATGCCGATGAGCCAGTCGGCCTTGGCCCGGCACAGGGCGGCGGCATAAAGGGTATCGTAGTTACTTCCGTCCAGCAGGCTGTCAAAGCCCTTGCGGATGGCGGATTCCTCCATGCTAGAAATCCACAGCCGCCGGATGGGCTTTTTGCACCCGCACAGGTGATAGGTCAGCCGGAAGATCAGTTCCCCCTCGCGGCCTGCATCGGTGGCGCACACAATGCTGTCCACCCGGCGGTCGTGCATCAGGGCTTTTATGGTTTCAAACTGCTTTTTGGTATCCGGCAGTACCTGGTACTGCCACTGTTCTGGCAGGATGGGTAAATCCTCTCTGGCCCATTTGGAGTAGCGCGGGTCGTACCGATCAGCCGGGGCCAGTTCCACCAGATGGCCGACGCACCAGCTGACCAGCACATCCGGCCCCTCCAGATACCCGTCCCGGCGCTGGGACGCCCCCAGCACATTTGATAACGCCTGCCCGACGCTGGGCTTTTCCGCAATCACAAGCTGCATTTGTCCTCCTCCTTCCGCATCAGCTGTTGCAGGCACACCCCCAGACAGGGGGCATCGCGCCCATAGGGACAGTTATGGCAGCGGTGGCCGGGAGGAAGGACGGGCGGGGCCTGTGCCGCCGCCCAACGCCCGGTGGGTTTCTGCCGCATCATGTCCTCATAGGGACTGTCTGTAAAGCGCATCCCATCAGCCCCTTTCCTCTGGTTCGTCCCCGTACTCGTCAGGGTAATCAGGATAGTCCGGCTCCTCCGGTTCGTCCATCCCGTCCTCCTGGGGATAGGCTTCCTGGGGTATATCCTCATCCTCATTCACCGTTTCTTCCTCCGCCCCGGTGATCTCGTCAAAGTCCTCGGCGTCGTCTAACTCCCGTTTGGGCTTGTAGATTTTGAAATAGTAGCCAGCGCCACCCACCGCCAGGGCCGCAATCAGGATGAAAATAATCGTTCCGGCACCGCCGCTCTGGCCGGGTTTCTCTGTTTCCGGCTCCTCCGGCACAGGGGCCTTGCCGGTGCAGTCCTTATAGGCCAGCACACAGACCGGGCAGGCGGTGTTTACCTCACCGGGGACGCACTGCTCCTTACAGCTGCACACCGGCTCCGGTTCGGGGACAGCGGATACCTCCGGCTCCTTTTCCTCCGGCTGGGCAAGCGCCAGCAGATCGTCCTCGGTAACGGCATTTAAGAAATACACGTTTTCGCTATCCCGCTGGCGGTCGATCACCAGATAAAAGGTGTTGTCGCTGGGGGTGGTAAAGGTGAAAAATTCCTTTCCGTCCTCGCCGGTGGCGTTGTCCACCACAGTGGCCTGCCCGTCCGGGGTCAGGGGAACCGGGTCGCGGGGTTCGGTGTCCGGCTCTGCCTCCGGGTCTGCGCTGGCCGATGCGGAAGGTTTGGTGATTGTAGCACCTCCCGATGTGCCGCCGGTCGCCGCAGCCTCGCCAGTGGATAGCTTACCGGGCGCGGTGGTTGTAGGCGGTGTTATAGCAGCCGGAGGGGTTGTGGGTGCAGTCGGTGTCGTAGGCGTGGTGGGTGTAGTCGGCTCCGGCTTGCCGGAGGGTTCGGGGCATTGGGGGGTATCGGGGGCCTTGTTATCGTCCTTGTCGTCCTCCGGCTCCCGGTACTCCGGGTTCTTCACCTGGACAGTTTTCGACTTGTTCCCGGCCTCATCCACCGCCTGGACGGTGATCTGCTCAAAATCGTCCTCCAGATCCCGCAGCCGCACATCCAGCGTCCCGTTGGTCAGGTCAGTGTAACGCTCCCCGTCCACATAGATGGCGTCCACGCCGGAGAGGTCGTCGTCCGCCTCGGCCCGCAGAAGCCGCCCGTCCACAGCGGCCCGGAGGGTGGGCGCGGTGCGGTCAAAGCACTCAATGTACCGGGATTTTTCAAACGCCTGCCCATCGTGGCCGGTAACGGTCACATAGACGGTGCAGTTTTCGGAAATCTCCACTGTTCCGGTGTGGCGGTTGTCTGTTTTCTCCAGGTCATCGGTGATGTCCTGCCAGTTCCCGTTTTTCTCCACCCTGACCTTGACAGAGGAAAAGCCGTTTCCAGCATCGTCGGTCACGCGGATGGTGGCATCGGCCTCCTTTGTGTGCCAGCCGGAGGGCGGGAGGATGGCGATGGTCACGCCGGAGGCAGGGATGGGGTCGGGGGCCTTGCCGGTGCAGCCGGTCAGATCGGTTTTGCAGATGGGGCAGTCGGCATTGACCTTCCCCGTTTCACATTTGCTGGTACAGATACAGGCGGGAGTTGGTTCCAGCGCCTTGCCAGTACAGGCGGCTACATCCACCTGGCAGACCGGGCAGTCCGCCTTGGCTGACCCAGCCGCGCATTTGTCGGTGCAGTTGCAGACGGGAGCCGGCTCCGGTTCTGCCTCCTTGCCGGTGCAGTCCGACACATCCGCCGCGCAGATGATACAGTCCACGTTGGGGGTGGTTTCGGTGCATCTCACATCACAAAAACAGGTGGGGGCCGGTTCCGGCTCCCCAGCCGGCACATGGTTGCCGGACACGCCGCTGTCTGCGGCCTGCACCGTATGGGCCGCCCCCATCAGGGGCAGGGCCGCGCCAATGGAGAGACAGGCGCACAGCCCCAGGGCGGCAATTCGTTTCCAGATATGCTTGGTCATAGTGTTGTTTCCTCCTGATTCGTCAGATTTTTCGGTTCCTTCGCCGCATGGAGCGTATCCAGAAGGCTCCGCAGTTCCTCCGGGGTGGCAACCACGCCCCGCACCAGCTGCAAGATTTCCAGGTTCTCCTGCTCGGTGATCTGCCGCTCAATGTCCTTAACCCTGGCCTGCCATTCGCTGGCCTTTTCTTTCGCTTTGGCAAGGTCGGCCTTCAGACGGTCAATTTTCATGGGGTTTCCCTCCTTTCCAGTCCGGCGCATAGTCCGCAAAGTGCGGGACAGTGTAGAAAATGCGCTTGTTGTTTACATACCGCTGGAGCTGCCGGGTGATCCTGGGGGCATTGGGCCGGTCGTAGATCATCAGGTAGGGGTCGTACCCCAGCCCCAGCAGGGTTTCCACCCGGTACAAGTCCTGCTCATGGGTGCTGCCGTAGTTTGCCAGCACATACACCCGCCGTTTCCGGTGGTCTTTGATCCTGCTCAGCTCCAGAAAGCGGCGGAAATACGGGATGAGGTCGTCGTCCGGGTTATCCCAGGCGAAATGCACCGTCTTGACCCGCACCCGGTTTAGGAGCGCCGCATTGTCCGGCGTAATCAGGCGGATGTCCAGCCCCTGGGTAAAGTCCACCCAGACCCGGCTTTCGGCAAGCTGTATCAGCAGCCCCTCGTGGTCGGGACAGGCCAGGAGGTTTGCGTCCAGCAGCTTGATCTCTCTTTGCCCGTTCCAAAATTCCGAAAGGTCGGCGGTCTTGGTGCTTTTTCTGCCCTCCTTGCCGCTGACAATACAGAATCCGCAGTTTCTCGGACAGCCCCGGCTTAAAAAGCCGTATGCGGTGCCTGCAAACTGCGGATACAGGGTGTAGTCCGGGCGGGTGTGTTCCACCTCGTCCGGGAGGTTCTGTTGAATACCGTAACCGGTGCCGCCCAGGATGACCTCCCCGGCGTTGGCGACGGTGATGCTGTCCTTCGAGTAGGTGTCGGTGAACACCCGGCTTTTATAAACCCGGTCATACCGGCTGGCCGGGTTCCACCACTCCACCAGGTCTCCCCGCGCCCTGTGATGGGCGGACAGCTTCATCAGGGGGAGATTGGGCCAGTTGTGGGAATCCACGTCCAATAGTCCTATTTTCAAATCTATATCAGCCTCCAATCCTGCCGAAAGCATAAAAGTGTTTCGTCCAATAACTGCTGTTGATGTTTGCATAGCTGATGGGGTCGCCGCAGTGGATCATCTGTCCGTTTCCCACATAGATGCCCACGTGGGACACCGGCCCCGGCGATGAGTAAGTACCGGTAAAAAAGATCAGGTCGCCCGGCTGGGCGTTCTCCCTGGAAACCGGGGTGGAGAGGTTGTATAAGCCCCCGGCGGTCTGCCGGCCCACGCTGCCCACGCCGGACTGGTTGATGACCCAGGACACATAGCCGGAGCAGTCAAAGGAGGTGGAGGGTGACGAACCTCCCCAGACATAGGGGTATCCCAGATACTTTTCCGCCTCTGCAAGCATTGCCGCAAAGCTGCCGTTGCCCATGGGTTCCCCGGAATAGTCCGGGATCACCGGCCCGCCCGGTTCGCCGGGACGCGCCCCGCCGCTGGTATCGCCATTATTCACGAAATAATAGGGGTTCAGGTACTGGCCGTTTAACATGGTTTCCAGATGCAGATGCGGCCCGGTGCTGTTGCCGATGCTGCCAACGGTGGCGATCACATCGCCCCGTTTGACCTCCTGGCCTGCGCTCACCGACAGGCTGGCGCAGTGGGCGTACCGGGACTGATAGCCCTTGTCATCCTCGATCACCACGCACAGGCCGTAGTCCCCGGCATCCCCGGCGGAAATGACCTGGCCATCCTGTATTGCCATGATGGGCGTACCCTGGGCCACCGCAATATCCATTCCCCGGTGTAAGTCCTTCTCCCCGCTGATGGGATGGATGCGGTAGCCGTAGGGGCTGGACACATAGGACAGCCAGGCAAAATCAAAGGGGTTGCCGAATGCCTGACGGTTACCGTAGGTCTGCATATATACGCCGTACCGGTCGCTCTGCTCCCCAGGGGGCAGGCTTTCTGCAATGATCTGTCCCAAAGGCCGAACCGAAAGGGTGGTTTGCAGCACATACCAGTCGTAGGGGTCGCCCTCGCTGTCATACCTGGTTTCCACGATTTCCTCCCTGGTCAGGGTGTACTGCTCCCCGAACAGCCGGTTCAGTTCCGCCTGCACCTGTTCATAGGTAAAGGCGTCGTAGGCGGCGGAGAGGTAGCCCATCAGTTCATAGGGGTTGTGGCCAATCTCCCCGATGTTGTACCGGTACTCGTCATAGCCCGGATAGTTAATCTCGGTATCGTCGATGTCCTTCTGCAAGTCGGTTTCCAGTTCGGTGTAGTGCAGCTCGCTGTCATCAATTTCCGCTTCATCCGCCACATAGCAGGAAGCAATGTAGGAGGACTGGATGCCGGAGAGCATGGCCGTACAGGAGGCCAGCCCCGCCGAGAAAAACAGCACGACCACCACCAGCCCGGCCACCGCCAGGAACACCGCTTTGTGGGCGGCTACCATCTGCGCCGCAGCCCGGACGACCTGCCCGGTGGCGGTGAGCACGTTCCGGGTGTGCTGGGCGGTCTTTTGAGCCTCCCTTGCGGCCTGGGCGTACTTGCGCTTGATTTTCTGCTTCTGCACCCACTTCATCAGGGCGCTTTTCTTTTGCAGTTCCGGATTGTCCCGGAGTGCGGTGTGCCACGCAAGACGGGCGTTGTCCTTGGCTAGCCGGCGCTCAGCTTTCCGCACATCCCGGTAGGGCTTGGTGTGAAGCCGCTGGCGGTTCCAGCGGAGAAAGCGGCCAGCGCTGCGCTCAGCCAGAAACTCCCCCTTGTGGGCTGCCTCCACCGCCACATTCTGCTGCTCCACCTCCCGGATTTTCATGTGCGCCTTAAAGATGGCTGCCGTTTTTGCGGTCTGCACAGCGCCCTTTGCCGCCCGCTTAGGCAGACCAGGTTTTTCGTGCTCCGGGATTGCCTCCTGTTCAAACTGAAGGCGGCGGCGTACCCTGCCGGTGCCGCTGTCATACTGGCGGCTCAGCTGGATTTTTCGCCTGGTGGGGAGCTTTCCCTGTGCCTTTTCCAGCTTTCTGCCAGACTGCTCCACCCGCCGTTTGGCCTTTTCGTACTGCCGGTGCGGCCTGTCCTGGGCTGCGTCCCCTGGATTGTCTGGGGTGTCCGCCCCGGCATTCTGCACATCCGGCGCAGTGTCCTCCACCGGGGGCGGTACAGCATCCTCAAACCGCGGCCGCTTCTGCGCCGGCTTTCCCCGTTCCTCCTGGGGCTTTTCCCCAGCGGCAAACTTCAGCCGCCCGGATTCCCCGGTTCTTCTGCTGGCAGACTGCTTTTCCGGCTTCTCCTGATTTCTCCGGCTGTCCCTGGGCGGGGGCTTGCGGGGGATGGGTTCCTCTGGTTCGGCCTTTGTCTGGGGCCGTTTTTTGACAACGGGCTTATCCCCGGCGTCCCGCATGGAGGCGGGCGCGCCGGACGGCCCCCATACCTCCGGGGCCTCCAGGCCCTCCATGGGGTCGGCCTCCCTGAGTGTCTGTGCCGGGGTCTGCTGGCCCTGTGGATTTGGCCGGCCCACCCGCTTGGCCGCCCGGTGTCCTGCCGCCTGTTCCTGGGGGCGGCCTTTTTCAAAGGACACATCCGCCAGCCGCTGGCTGATCCGCTGTTCTTCGCCAGTGGTCTGGTTCTGCTCGATCAGGCCGTCCCTGCCCATCTTGTGGACTTTCTTATCCCTGGAACGAAATTCCTGCTCCCTCATAGGCTGGCCTCCGGGGCCTTTTTCTCACGCTCCGGCGCAGGGGCGGGACGGGCGGCGGCCTCCGCCTTTTTCCCCTGCAACTCCTGCCGGATGGAGGTTTTTTTCTCCCGGCCCTGGGTCGCCGCCTGTTCCAGCCGTTCCACACTGCCGATGGCGGCAAGGGTGGCGTTGTTCATCCGGCTGTAAATCCGATGGGTGGTGCGCAGGGGGGCCAGCACCGCCGCCTGAAGCCGCCCCTCCTGGCCCCCGTCCACCTGCCGCGTATCCTTACCCGTCAGCGACCGGCCTGCATTTTTTAAGTGGCTGCCTGCGCTTCTCAGCTCATGGCCCATGGTTTCCACCTTTTCAATGGCTCTCTGGGTATCCGCCATCAGGCCTCCCATATCCTGTTGCAGCGCATCCAGGGTCTTGTGAATCCCCAAAAGGGATACTGCCTTGTCAAGCGCCGAGATGCCGGCCTGCTTAAAGCCCTCCACCGCGCTTGCGGCACAGGCGGCCAGACGCTCCCGGAGTTCCAAAATCCGTTCCCGCGCCCGGCTTACTTTGTCCTCCAGCCCATGCACCATGCTGTCCAGCGCCTTTTTCACCGGGCTTTTCTGCGCCTCGTGCAGCTGGGCCTTGACCGCCTGCAATTCCTGCAAGACCGCATCAAACTGGCGCTCCATCCCGTCCATATAAAACAGAAGGCGGGACAAGTCCTGGGCCTGCCCGGAGCGGTTCTGTTCCTCCAGCAGCTTCATAAACTGCCGGATCTGCTCATCCTGTTGACTCAGTTCCATGTGCTAACACCTCCTTACTGCGCCTGCTCCGCCAGGTCCTCCGGGCGGGTGGTCATGATGGAATAGAGTTCGGTGTCCTTGGGGAAGTGGTCTATAAAGGGGATAATGACATTCCCATAAAACAAAAGCCCCTCACCGGCGTTACTGTTGGTCACATAGGACAGCTGGTGGGGGGAGATATTCAGCTGTCTGGCCAGGATGGAACGGTCGCCCGCCGCCTGGTTGAGCATATAGATGAAGTCCGAGTTTTCAAAAATGTTCTCAATTTCCCGGCTGGAAAGCAGGTCTTTTACGTTCTGGGTGATCCCGGTGGGGATACCGCCCCATTTGCGGAACCGCTTCCAGATTTCTACGGTGTAGGCGGCAGTCTGCTCCTCCTTTAACAACAGGTGCATCTCGTCGATATACAGGCGGGTGGACTTTTTCTGTTCCCGGTTCTCGCTGACCCGGCCCCATACCTGATCCTGCACCACCTGCATCCCAAACTTTTTCAGCTGCTTACCCAATTTTTTGATGACATAGCAGACAATCCGGCTTTTGATTTTCACATTGGTGCGGTGGTTAAATACATTGAGGGAGCCGGTGACATAGATTTCCAGAGCAGTGGCCAGCCGCTGGGCCTCCTTTTCCGGCTGTTCCCGCAGAAGCTGATACAAATCGCCCAGCACCGGCATCTTCTCCGGGCTGGGGTCTTGCAGATAGTCCCGGTAGACCAGATGAACACAGCGGTCAATGATGGTCTTTTCCACCGGCTCCAGCCCGGCCTTTCCACCTACGATCAGCTCGCACAGGGACAGGATAAAGTCGCTCTTTAAGGTCAGGGGGTTGTCGTCCTCCGAATAGTTGAGGGTCAAGTCCATCGGGTTAATGTACTGGTCGGAGGTGGGGGAAATATCAATGACCTGACCGCCCAGCCGCTGTACCAGCGCCGAGTATTCGTCCTCCGGGTCGATGATGGCGATGTCGTCGGAGGTAATCAGGAAGGCGTTGGTGATCTCCCGCTTGGCGGAGAAGGACTTGCCGGAGCCGGGGGTGCCGAGAATCAGGCCATTGGGGTTTTTCAGCTTCTTCCGGTCGGCCATAATCAGGTTGTTGGACAGGGCGTTTAAGCCGTAATAGAGGGATTCCCCCCGCATATATAATTCCTGGGTGGTGAACGGCACAAAGATGGCGGTGCTGCTGGTGGTAAGGCCCCGCTGTATCTGTATCTGGTTTAAGCCCAGGGGGAGGGAGGACATCAGCCCCTGCTCCTGCTGGTAGTCCAGGCGGCGCAGGGCGCAGTTGTACTTCTGGGCCACGCCCGCCGCCTGAAAGATATTGTTCTCCAGCTTCTGGCGGGAGGGCGCAGTGTTCATCACCAGCACCGTCACCAGGAACATCCGCTCATTGCGGCTCTGCAAATCTTCCAGCAGCGTCTTGGCCTCGCTGCCGTAGGTGGCAAGGTCACTTGGAATAATTTCCATGTCGTACCCCGCCCTGACAGCTTTTTTCTGCTCCTCGATCTTCATTTTGTCCAGGTCGGTGATCTTGCGCTTGATGGTCTTGATGGCCGCGCTCTGGTCGATGGACTGGATGTGGAGCGTCACCACAAGGCTGCTCTCCAGTTCCAGGAAATCCGCCAACATACGGTCGGTCAGTTCCGGGGCCAGGATTTGCAGAAAGCTCACCGCCCCGAAGGTCTTGCCGATTAAGAAACTGCGCCCGCTTTTGAAGGTGAAGCTGTCCGGGGCGATGAAGTCCTTGCTGGACAGCCCGGTTTTCCAGATAGCATCCCAGGCAAAGCGGAATCTGCCGGTTCCAGCCGGGTGGAACATCCGGTGGAGAATGGACAGCCGCTCATACCCGTCCAGGGCGTGGGCCTTGACCCCCAGCACCTTGAAGTTGGCCAGGATGTCCGCCTCAATCCGTTCCAGACGGGGCTTTGCCGCCTTCAGGTCGTCCGCCTCAATGCCGAAGGTGATGTACTTGGTCTTGCTCAGGCCGTTGTTGCCCTTGGCAAGCTGGCCCTTTAACATATCCGAATACTCCCGGCGGATGGCGTTGAAGTCATCATCCTGTTCCGGGATGTGGATGGTGCGCTTGTATTCCTCCATATCCACCCGCTGGTTTAAGAAGGACAGCTGGAAGTGAATGGAGGCGTCAAAGTAGTTGAGAAAGTCGCAGTAGTTTTCAAAAATCTGGTTTTTATCGTCGTTCTGCGCCAGCTGGTAGTTAATATCGTAAAACTGTATCTGCTTGGTGAAAAACCGGTCGCTTACGATGCAGATGCCGTCCCGGCACATCTCCTGGTAGGGGATGGTCTGCTGGGCGGTTTTGGGGATACGCCCGTCCCGTCTGGCCTTTTTCACCGCAGCGGCCAGCCGGCGCTTCTCCGCGCCGGTGAGCTTCTTATCCGGGTACAGCCGGATAAGCCCCCTCAGGTCGGCCTTATCCTTTTTTAACTGGCTTTTTGCCGCCTGAAGGCTTTTTTCCTGCTTTGCCTGCTGTTTTGTTTTCAAGTTCTGCCACCTCCTTGTCGTGGTCGTGCTGCCGCATCAGGGCGGCATACAGGTTCTCCGTCTGATAGGGCCTTGTGCGGGGACGCCGGAACTGGGCCTCTGCATAGTGTTGGATGATCTTTTCCAGCGGCTGGCCGTCCTTTTCGTAGATTCCGAAAAAGAAAAAGGGCATCATCAGGCCGATCATCAGCAGAGCCGACGTTTCGTTGCCTAAGCTGCCCCTGGTAAAGATGTAGGCTGGGATTCCAATCAGGCCCCCCAGCCCAAAGCATACAAGCTGCCGTTTTGTCAGGTTAAAGGCAACCTTGGTCTTTACCTTGGTTAAATCCTTGGGTACGGGTACAAAGGGCATTTTCCCACCTCCCTGTCAAGTTCTGGAACGCGGAAGCGATCCGGTCTGCTTCGTCCTGTATCCTCTGGTCGTCCAGCCCCTGGGGTAAACCACCGGATGGTTTCTTCGGAAGTCCCTTTTGTCCCAGCATCCTTTGCGCCATGCCATAGCGTTGCGTTTCATGCCATACCTCCATATCTTCTGATTTCATCACCGGGCCTCCTTGTCCCTGGGCGGCGCTGTCTGGCTGCCGGGGACGGGCTTTGCCGCCAGCTGCGCCTTGATGGAGGGTTTCTGCTCCGGCTGTTCCCGCACCGCCTCCAGCTCTTTACGGACAAGGGACACAAACCCGTCCAGCACCGCCGGGTGGCTGTTGATGAGATAATCGGTGCGGCGGCCCTGCTCCTGGATGGGGACTGCCTGTGCCCAGGCCCGGTTGCGGACGGAAAACCGCTGATCCCAGTCCTTTTCCTGTATGGTGGCGGCCAGCACATGGGACACACGCTCCGGGCCGAAAGCGGCCAGTACCTCCTTTACCGCATCCCCGGACAGGTGCATCCCGTCAAAGCCCTCCCGGATGGCGGTTTCAATGGCCTCCTTGCAGGCGATATTTGCCTGATGCGAGGCCCGCCACAGGTCAAGCTCCCCCTGCTCCCTGGCATATCCCAGTGGCTGCCGGTACAGCGGGACAGCGCGGGCCGCTTCCTGTTCTGCCGCCAGCGCATCCTTTGCCCGGTTCTCAATGCTCGACCGGATCATATCCATGTAGTCAGTTTCCATGTCGGCAAAATGCTCATACACATCTGCCAGCGGCGCGGGGGATGACAACAGGGCCTCCGCCTGCCGGCGGGGAAGGTTCAGTTCCTCCATGGCCATCAGAATATCCTCCCGCACTGTGTACTCATAGGTGTGGCGCAAAATTTCCTCCGGGGGCTGTTTCAGCAGCCAGGCGCGGTAGGTTTCCTGCTCCTGGGCCATTTTGTTATAAAGCGAAGTGTTCAAATCTTCCTGATTCATCTTGGCTCCTTCCTTATATCAGGTCTTTTTCATACCTCAGTTTCATCTGCGCCGGATAGAGATCGGAGGCGGGGCGGCGTGTACCCGTCCAGCGAAGGCCGCCAGCTGGCCCGGCGCAAATCCAGCCAGCCGCCCGGATACTGGCTCCCTGCTCGTTATCCAGGGTATAGGTGATGATCTTCCGGTATCCGATGGCCCTTGCCGCCCGCGCTGCCGCAGCGTAGAGCATACTGCAAGCATTCTGTGCGCCAGTCGTGCATAGCCGCGTGACCTCCAGCGTCAGGCCGTTGTCCAGGTGGCGGCTCACCGGCCGGCCGGCAATGGCGACGCCCACCAGCTGACCGTCCTGCTCACAGCCGATGGAAAACTTGTGACCGGTGACAGGCTTATGGTGGCGGTGGTGGGCGGCGACAAAGGCGTTTGCCTGTTTCAGAGTGACGGGGACAAGGCGGAGCATATCAGCGCCCCCCTTTGTCCGCTGATTTCTGCATATCCGGGGCAGGGCGGGCGGCAGATTCCTTGGCTGCACTCTGGAGAGCACCCCGCACCGAAGGCCGCTCCGCTGTCTTTTCATACTCAGACAAAATCGCGGCGTTCAGGGCCTGCCGCATCTCCTTTGTGGTGGGACAGCAGATGTCGTGATAGCCGCCCTTCTTGTCCTTCCGGCTGGGCATCGCCACAAACACCCCCTTGTCGGTGTCCATCAGGCGGATGCCGTTCACAGCGAAACAGCCGCCCAGGGTCACACTGGCAAAGGCCAGCAGTTTACTGTTTTCCTCCCTGACCGGATAGATTTTGACGTTCACATCCAGCCTGTTTTCCACGCCGGTTTCCGGCATTTTGTTTTCGTTCATTGTCTTTTCCTCCTGAATTTCCAGTTAGTGGGCATTAAAAATAGACTTCGAGATGGCTCCTGTCTTAAACAGGGAAAAACACAGCAGCACCGTATATCCGGCACACTGCCAGATGGCGATGTGGATGTTCCCGGAACTGCTGATCTGCCCAATCAGCACTGCATAGATGGCAACACAGATCATGATGAAGAAGCCTTGCAACCCCAGGGCCACAAGCCCCCGAAGGTAGTTGTTGCCCATCTGCCCCCAGTCCCGGTTGGTCATGGTGGCAAAGGGGATGGCCCCCACCGAGCAGTAGATGTAAATTTCTATCATCCGGCCCACCAGCACCAGCATCACGCAGAAGGACAGGATGGGCATGGTGATCCGCAGCAGCATGGTTTCCACCAGCAGGCCGAACAGTTCCCCGATCTCCATCGTTTCCAGTTGCGCCTCAATGTCGCCCAGCGCCGCCGCAAAGTCCACGCTGGTGCTCCCGCTGATGATGCCGGAGCTTTGCTGCACCACGCTCTGGCCCACCTCAAAAATCGCCATGGTAATGTCAAAGGTGTGGGTCACAAGGTAAACGGCCACGAATACCTTGAAAATCCACTTGTAGAGCGTGAAGGTTTCAAAGTCGTGAAGGTTGTTTTTTTCGATAATCATGGTGATTAACTCATAGCACAGCACAAAGGTAATGATGATACCGGCGATGGGAACCACCACGTTATCGCTTAAACTGCGGATCATGGAAAAAACCCCGGAGTTCCAAGCCTCCGGGGTCGTCCCCACATTTCCCGCAACCTCCCCGACCTCTGTGTTGATCTGGTCAAACATTCCGTCCAGGTTGCCCATAATGCAGTCCCGGAGCATCTGTTTGATCCAGTCTAAGATAATGTCGAGGATGTTTAACATAGGCGCTTACCCTGCCCAATCAGTTGAACAGGTTTGCCAGCAGGGGAATCAGCTGCATCCCGATCAGCGCAACTCCACCTCCGGCCATCAGCTGTTTAATTCCCTGTGATTTGGCCCCAGGGTTGTCGTTTCCATAACCTTCCAGCAGGTTGATGACGCCCCACACGCCCAGACCAGCGCCCAGCGCAATAACCAGAACCTTCAAAGTTTCAATCGCAGAACCGAAAAATTCCATAAAGCATTTCCTCCTTAAAACTGATGGGTGAATAGGTACAAAAAAAGCCGCCCTCTGCACAAAGTCAAAGAGCAGCGTTACCGGGCACGGGCGGCGCGTCGAGTTCACAGCATTCAAACACGTCCTCCGGCCTTACGGTCAATCTATGGCTCAGATATTTTTCAATATCAAAAGCGTTTTTTGGATTGGCATCCGACAAGTATTTGTACTGCGGGTGCCGGGTTATATCATACTTGTCGCTGAAGAATGGACGGACGCCCTGCACCTGCAAGATGCACTTGCCGCCATCCATCACCGCCAGCTCATCGGTTGACATGAGTTCCTTTCCTAATTTCTGATAGTTGACCCCCATGCTCCGCTGGCTCCCTCTGGTGTCCGAGGTGTTGAACATATCAATGGTTTCTTTGCCCAGGGTTTCCGAAATTTCTTTCAGGGTGCTGCGCTCCTTACCGCCCAGAAACAGGACACAGGAGCAGTTGCCAATGATAGTTTCCGCATGGTCTTTGTAGAGGGCCTTCAGTTGGGACTGGGTCTGCACCACGATATGGGCGGAGATCTCCCGGCTGCGGATAACCGAAATCAGGTGCTGGAAATTGGGGATTTTCTGGTTTGCAAATTCATCCAGCAGACAGGTAACATGGGTTTTCAGCGCACCTCCGTTCTTTAACGCCTCATCGCACAGCACATTAAACATCTGGGTGTAGACCATCGCCGCGATGAAGTTGAAGGTGGTATCGGTGTCACTGACCACACAGAACAGGGCTGTTTTCCTGTCCCCGATCTTATCCAGTTCCAGGTCGTCCCCCTCCATCAGCTGGCGTACCTCCCGGATGTCAAAGGGAGCCATCCGCGCACCACAGGAAATCAGGATGGACTTGGCGGTTTTGCCGGCGGCCAGCTTGTATTTCTTGTACTGGCGTACCGCGAAATGCTCCGGATCGCGCTTTTCCAGCTGTTCAAACATTAAATCAACGGCGTTTTTGAAGTTTTCGTCCTCCTCCCGGACTTCGGAAGCATTGAGCATTTCTAGCAGGGTGGTCATGTTCTTTTCCTCCTCCGGGGCCTCATACCAGATATAGGCGATCAGTGCCTGGTAATACAGAGCCTCGGCCTTTGCCCAGAAATCCTCGCCGCCCTTGCTGTCCTCGCCTTTGGTGTTCTCCATGATGCAGTTGACCAGCTTCAGGATGTCATTCTCGCACCGGATGTACCGGAAGGGGTTGTAACGCATGGACTGCTTGAAGTCGATGGTATTGAGAATTTTGATCTCATATCCGCCCCGTTTCAGCATCTTTCCGCACTCCAGGACAACGGTTCCTTTCGGGTCGGTTACGATATAGCTGGCGTTCATCTGCATCAGGTTGGGCTTGATATGGAAGCGGGTCTTGCCGGAACCGGAACCGCCGATAATCAGCACATTTTTATTGATGTTGTACTTGGGTATCTTGTTCCGGCCCAGCATAATGCGCTCCGTCTGGGTCAGCAGGATGTTCTGGTCAAACTTAGGGGCTATGAACGGAGCAATATCTTTGGGGCCGCCCCATCTGGCTGACCCGTATTCGACCCCCTGGCGGTATTTCTTTGCGTTTTTCGCCTTGAAGTAGACCACCGCCCGGATTGCTGCCGCCCCAGCCGCGCCGATTAACAGGTCGCGGGGGTGGAAGCTGGGCAGCGGATTTTCAGAGAGTAGCGTCCCCAGGCCGGACAGCGCGCCCATTGCCTTGGTGATGACGTCTGTACCCTCGGCCAGCCGGTAGCACTGTGCGACCTTGGTAAAAAACCAGAACAGGAAAAGATAGGGCAGATTGGGGAGGATATATTTTTTCACATCCAGCTTCACAGTTCCATGCCCCCCTTCTCCCGGTTCTTCACCGTATCGCGGGTCTGGTGGGCGATCAAGTCCTTAAAGTGGGCCAGCTGCTTTCTCAGGGACGGCTTTTTCGGCCCCCGGTTCAGGGTTTTGGCTGCGTACTCGGTAAAGGCTACCTGAAGTGCCGCCTCGTCCCGCGCCTTGAAGAACACCAGATATTTGCCCTGGCCGGGGTCTTTCTTCAGTGCAAAGTCCACGCCGTATTTTCTGGCCACACGCTCAAAGGACTTGATGTTTTTTTCGGTGATCTCAATATTCTGCACCCCGCTGCCCTGCCCCACAAGCTGCTTGACCGTCTGCTTGCCATGGTGAATTTTGGGATTGTTCTGCTGGGCCTGATACCGGCGGATGGCCCATTTCAGAAGGTCAGCGGTCATCTTGCCGCCGGTCTTTCCCACCTTGATGACCAGCGCCACCGATTTGTCCCGTATTTCGTCCTGCATGGTGAAAACCTCCTTTCTCTGGGCGGCGGGCTGATTTCAGCGGGCCTCGCCGCCCTTTGCCCGTTCCTCCGACACAGGATGCTGACGGTCCTCCTTCACAGCCGCCCGAAGCTGTTCCCGGATAGACTGTTTTGCCGGTGGCTCTGGTGTGACCCGTTCAAAGATTTCATGCGCTCTAGTTTCGTTCAGCAATTCACAAATCGGGAAACTGTACTCATGGGAGTTCATCTCCCAACAATGGGCGGCCACCTCCAGCGGGACGGCGAATTGCAGCAGCGCATCCACTTCGGCGGGGTCAAACTGATGAGCTGTTTTCAGGTAACAGTGAACCTCCGCCAGTTCTTGCAGCCCATACACATCCACGATTTGTGGACTTTTCCCGTCGAACAGTTTTCTGGCCTGCTCCAGTAGGTCGTTGTCCAGCCGCTCTATCAGCAGCTGTTTCGCCTCAAATTCGATGTTTCTCACCTCTTTCTGTTTTTGTTTTTCGCAAAAGCCGCTTGGTGCAGACTAAGGCGGAACCACCAGCCGCCGCAGAAGGTATCTCACTGGTTTTCCTCCGCCGCAAACCGGACATCCAGCGCCGCCACGCTCCACCGGCTCTTGAACTGCCCCAAAGGGCCAGCGCCAAACTGCGCCCTGGCCCGGTCGTCCATCTCTAACAGCCGTTCCCACAGTTCCGGGTGATGGCGGCGCAGCTTACGGAGTTCCTCGATCCGTTGAAAAGGACAGCACCAGCAGGAGGCCCGGTGGTAGATTTCATACAGACCGCCGAAGTCAAAGCCCCGGTCATAGCAGATTTGAAGGGCCTGGGCTTCGGTGATCCCCCAGTCCACCAGAGGGTACTGCTCATCCCTGCACCGTCCGGCCTCATCTGCCGCAATCCCGATGTATTGCAGGGCGCTGCGTTCTTTTTTCAGCCGGTTGACCTCTTTGGACAGCAGATGGGTTTTCAGCTGGCCGGTACACCAGCGCACCTTGATTCCGGGCCATCCGTTGCCATAGGGCGGAATGCCCAGCCGCTGGCGGTTGGCAAGACAGGAGGGCTTCTGCTTGGGTTCCTCAAACATCATCCATTCAAAGCCCTTGGGGTGGCGCAGGGTGGTGATGTGCAGGCCGCGCTCCCGGTACAGGTAATCGTCCAGCTTTTGCAGATGGACGTACATTTCAGGGAACTCCATGCCGGTATCGGCGGACAGCACCGCGTCAATGGGCATCCCGCGCTCGATCATCAGCAGGAGCATGGCGGTACTGTCCTTGCCTCCGCTCAGGCTGACCGCGTGGTAGTGGTTTCTGTCATGAGAAAAGCCGCAGTCTGTCTGACTGCGGCCATCCGGCTGAATATTCTGTTGTTTCTGCATTATGCGGTCACGCCCCTTTCCGGGCCGCCCCACTTGGTCAGCACCACCGACTGGCCGCTGGGGAGGCTGTCCCACAGCCTGCATACCTCGCCGATCAGCTCCTCCGGCTTGGAGCACACCTTGTCTGCGCCCACCATCATAAACTCACCGGGCTTGGCGAACCGTCCCTGAAACTCCATCTGCTGGGCCGGGGTCAGGGAGATAAAGCTGTCGTCCTCAAAGCCGCACAGCAGGAAGGTTCCAGCAATGTAATTACCCTCTTTGGGATTTTCCCGGTTGGGAGGGAGGCCCCGCTGCCTTCCGTTCTCCTGGCCGATGAGCAGCACCCGCTGGGGGAGAAAGCATCCGATCTCCACCGGGCCGCCCACCACCTTCTCAAAGGTTTTTAACGTGCCTTCCACCTGTGCCGGACGCGGGGGCTGTCCGGGTTCCACCACCAGAATGTTGATTTTCTTTGCCATGTACGCACTACCTCCTTAAAATTTTTGATTGTTCTGCCGGGCAGAAAAGAGCTGTTCCGCCGTTTAGCTGCCCCCAAAGCCCTGGGCCATGTCGTGGCTGACCAGGGATGTGTAATACTGGCTGATGGTGACGGGGGCGTTGTACAGTGCCGACAGGGTATATGCCTTGATGTTGCCCACCAGGGTGGTGTTCTTTTGCAGGCTGTCCAGGACGTAGCTGATATGCTCCATGTTCAGCTTCAGCATCCGGCTCTTTACCACCTCGGTGGGAACCTCCTCCCGGTTAATGCGGATAAACTCCCGCTGGCTGCAACAGACCTCCACCATCAGCTCCACATACCCCTCGATGGTTTCCCCGTCGTAGGGGTGCTGGGAAAGCAGGATGTCATAGTCGATATTTTCTTTTATCAGTTCCCGGTAAGCATCCATCGCATCCATCCGATCCTTCCGGCTCTGCCGCTTTGAGGGTTCTGCCGGTGTCTGCGGCGGATAGATAGATGGATCAGTATCATTCAACTCAGTATTATTCTTATCAGTCTTATTAGAGGCGGATTTTCCGAAGTCAAGACTTCTGGTTTCCCGCAGTCCAGACTTCGGTTTTTCAGAAGTCAAGACTTCGGCACTGTCCAGAAGTGCAGACTTCGGCGTTTCAGAAGTCTGGCCGGGTTCCGGCGGCAGGGTGAAGTTCTTGACATAAATCTTTGTGGGGCGGCCCTGGCCCTGTTTTTTCCGTTCAATTAGGCCGATACCGCCATCCTGATCCAGTTCCTTGAACAGTTTGACGGCCTTATCCTTGCCGCAGCCCAGCAGTTCCACAGCGTCCTCCAGGGTGAAATAGATAAACACCCGGTTGTCGCTGTCAAACCAGCCGTTGCGGACAGATAGCGCCATCCGGTCGAGCAGAAGGCCGTACAGCACCTTTGCCTCAACCGATATGGTCTTGTAGTGGGAATCTGTGAACAGGACTTTGGGGACGCGGTAAAAGCTGTATTGTTCGGCCTCTCCGCCGTAAAAATAATCCAGATGTAACGGCATTGTTTTGACCTCCTTTTTGGTTTTGGGTAAAAAGAAAAAGCCCCGGCAGCGAAAAAAGTCGCTGCCGGGGCAAATCGGTATTAGCTGCTATCTATTCAGGGTCATCTTAACAAAAAAGGCACCGACAGATCATTTTATCCGTCAGTGCCTCTTGATTTTGAAGTAAATACGTTGCCGTATGGCTGTCAATCCGCTTGTTTACTGGTTTTTTTGTGGTGTCCCTTCCGCTAATAAACTTTGTTGTAATTTTCGCCGATTCTCGTGCCGCCGGTAAAGGTAAAGCCTCTGATGGGATACTGATCCTCTTCGGAGACACTAGAGCCGGAGCCAGGGGTGGTATCGCGGTGGTGCAGCTTGTAGGATTTGTCTCCATAAGTCGTCGTCCCGCTCTCGCCGGGCAGGATCTCCACATAGTAGTACGCCGTTTCGGAGCTGCTTCCGATCTTCGGTCCGTAGAAATCCGCGCCGTTGAACGGCATGGTGTCGATGTTGCTCTGATAGGTAATCCTGCCGCTGGAAGATTTCGTTGTTCTCCATGCGGAGCTGCCGCTGACGGTGGGCCACTGGTCGCCGATGGAAGCGCCGTACTTGGCGGTGATGGTCAGCTCGCTGACTCCGCCGCAGTCGGAGCTATGGGTATGCTCTTTCTTGCTGCAACCCCAACCCCAAACGCACAATATATCGTGCGTATGTTCCTCCTTGCCGCAGGAGTAGGTAGGAGTGTCCAGATGGAAAGTAATCGTATATGTTTTGCGCGTGAAGTACACATTGACGACCGTGGTGCCGTCGCCCGCGATGGTCTTTCCCTTATTAAGCTCGTCTTCCGTTTTTGTTTTGTTGTAGTTGATTGCTTTCTTAAGGTCGCTGTCTGTGCTGTCGGTCAGCCAGCCCGTGCCTGTCTGATCGCTGGTCAGCGTAATGGTGTCTCCGGTTTCGCCGGTGGCTTTCACGGAGGCATAATAGGAGTATTCGTTGTCGTCGTTGGGGTTTTCGATCCAGTAGTTAATGGTATAGGTGGTGCTGCTCTCGGCTTCCCACTTCGCGGTAAGCGCGACGCTCGCCGTCAGCACCCTGCCGAACGGGAACTCGTCGCCGTTCTCGTCGATCCAGCCCTTGAATGTATAGCCGGGCTTCGTCGGGGCGGTAGGCGCGGCGGTCGTGCCGGTAGAAAGATAGAACGCGGGCGGGACATATGTACCGCCGTCGGAATCAAAGGTGATCCAGTAGCCCGATTCCACCTTGGCGTACACGGTGACGTTCTTATCGGTCAGCGTCACGGAGTCGGCGGACGTTCCGTCCTCAAAGAACCAGCCGACAACGGCTTTGTCCGGGCTGTCCAGCGCATAGGTCTCGCCGACGGTGCTGACGGTCACGGGGTAGCTCGTGTATTCCTTCGTGATGACGATGCGCCCGTCCGGATCGGCGAAGAAGAGGTACAGCACGGGCGTGAACTGTGCATACGCCATGACGGTCTCCGTCTCGGTGATGTCGGACACGGTCCCGAACGAAACGGTCTCGCCGGTGCCGTCTGCCGCGGTGTTCCAGCCGGTGAACTTGTAGCCGTCCGTCTTCGGGTTCGGGGAGGCGGGGCGGAGGAGCGTTTCGCCATTCTTGACGATCTGCTCGGCGACCATTTCCTCGCCTACGTAAAATTCGTAGGTGCGGTATTTGTCCTCGTCCTCGTCGGGCAGGACCATCGTGAGCGCAATGCCGTTCTCCCCGTCCTCGGCGCGCTGCTCGTCGTCGGCAGCTTCGTCCTCGGCTTTTTCTCCTTCGGCGGACTTCTCCGCGCCGGGGGTCTTTTCGCCCTCGGCGGGCGCTTTGCCGTCTCCGGTTTTCTCTCCCTCGACCGGCGCGGCGGCTTTGCCGTCTTCGGTTTTCTCGCCCTCGACCGGCGCGGCGGCTTTGCCGTCTTCGCCGTCCTTGGCGGGCGTCTCCTGCTTCGGGGCGCTTGAAACGTTGCCATTTTCAGAAAGAAGCGTTTCCTCTGCGGGGGCGGCGCTCGCGGCGTCCTCGGCTCCGACGGCGATGGCGTTCACCGGGAGCAGCGAGAACATCATGCAGACTGCCATCAGCAGGGCGATCAGATTTCTCTTTTTCATACGGTCCTCCTGTTTATTTCTGGAGCTTCCTGTGCGGAAGCGGTTTTACGGTCGTCAGCGGGCGAGGGCGGTTTCGAGCTGGATGAGCAGCTCGAGCACGCTGCGGAACACGGCTTCGGTGTTGTCCTTGACGCAACGCAGCTTGCCCTGCCAGCTGTAATTCTGCCGGAATATGATCTCGATCTCATAATCTGCCGGGACAGAGCCGGGGGGCTTTGCCGAGGGGCGCAGCTCCGCCGCGGCGTCCAGCCATTCCTCCAGCAGCACGATCAGCCGCGAGATGCTCACGAATTTTGCGCTGCGGTTGAGTGCGGTACTCGTGACCTCGCCGGAGAACGCGCCGTCCGGCTTTGCCGACAGGGTCACGTAAAACGTGTTCTGCCCGATCGGCATCATTCGGTTTTCCCGCATGGCGGAGTTCCTCGTTTCTTTGGGGGATACGGGCGCAATTTGCCCTTTTCGACTCCAATGTACCATCCGGCGCTATGATTTCGCTATGATTTGGCGTTTTTTGATTCAATTTAACTATTTGTAATTTCTTTGCGGCATATTTGGTGTATGTGCCATTGGTTTGTCCACAGTATATAGCATTCGTCAAAAAAAGTCAACTTTTATGCGGTTTTTAACCGTATTTTTATGTAGGTGGATAAAAAGAGCATCCCCTCCGGCGCGGCAAAGCCGCGCCACCTCCCCTTGCGTACAAGGGGAGGCTAAAAACGGCTCCCCTTGGGATCAAGGGGAGGCTAAAAACGGCTCCCCTTGGGATCAAGGGGAGCTGG